>ERZ827469.475-NODE-475-length-45571-cov-4.359434_pt1 | contig 45571 bp, 40 predicted proteins | sample MGYA00519917_ERZ827469 | MGnify/ENA primary metagenome ERZ827469 (study PRJEB31778, sample SAMEA3449314) | human gut metagenome | biome: human gut; feature: human-associated habitat; material: faeces | place: United Kingdom | collected 2010/2012 ... | reverse complement strand
GGAAGCAACGTAGTATGGAAAGGCTTATTGCCTCCGAAGGCTTCATATTCTGTACCACGGGCAGATTCATTACCAATCAGATTCGGATATGTACGGCACAATCCGGTAGGGCGAACAGCCTCGTGTGCATTCACCATAATTTTATGATCCGCAGCTTTCTTCACCGCATACAGATAATGATTATTCAGCCATTGACCGTAGTGGTGTTCACCACGTGGGATGATATTGCCAACATATCCACTCTTCACCGCATTGTAACCGTTATCTTCCATAAATTGATAAGCTTCATCCATATGACGTTCATAGTTACGCACAGATGCAGAAGTCTCATGATGCATCATCAGCTTCACTCCTTTACTTCTAGCATACTCATTCAACATTTTCACATCAAAATCAGGATACGGAGTAACGAAGTCGAACACATAGTCTTTTGACTTGCCGAACCAATCTTCCCAGCCTTCATTCCAGCCCTCGACCAGCACCTGATCAAAACCGTGTTCGGCAGCAAAATCAATATAACGTTTCACGTTCTCATTATTGGCACCATGACGACCATTAGGCTTAGTTTTAGTATAATCGGTTTCGCCCAACTTCACTGAATAAACATCATCCGTATAAGCCCAAGTACTCTTTCCGGTAATCATTTCCCACCATACACCTACGTATTTTACAGGCTTAATCCAGGAAGTATCCTCCAGTTTGCAAGGCTCGTTCAGATTTAATGTTAATTTAGAAGCAAGAATATCACGCGCATCATCACTAACCATAACCGTACGCCATGGAGAGTGGCAAGGAGTTTGCATATATCCTTTGGTCCCTTGGGCATCAGGAGTCAACCACAATTCGAAAACAAAATTCTTATCGTCCAGATTGAGATGCATGCAAGAATAATCCACCAAAGCAGCTTCGTGCAGATTGATATACAACCCGTCGTCTGTTTTCATCTGCAAAGCAGTCTGTACACCGGTAGGAGAAAAAGGAGTTTGAGAAGCATTGGGAGTGACAGCCGTCTTCATTAAGCCGCGTATTTCAGAAAGTTTCGACCGAGTATAATCATATTCCTGCGTATCATAATCTCCCGGTATCCAGAAAGCAGTATGATCACCGGCCATAGCAAATTGAGAATGTTCCTCTTTAATTACAAAATAATTCAGATTCTTTTGTTGTGGAAATTCGTAGCGAAATCCGAGTCCGTCATTATACAGACGAAAACGAATCACCATTTTGCGATCCTGAGCTTTCTGGTCTAAAGTAATCGCAAGTTCATTATAATTATTGCGAATTTGCTTGACCTCGCCCCAAACAGGCTCCCAAGTCTCGTCAAAAGAAGAAGTTTTGGCATCAGACAACGTAAAACCGTCCATCAACCCCGGATCGTCTTTCAGTTCAAGACCCAGTTTAGAAGGTTTAATCACTTCTTTACCTTTATAAGAAAGTTCATACACAGGTTCCCCCTTCTCATTCACAGATACATTCAGTTTCAAGAGTCCGTTGGGAGAAGTAATACTTTCGGCCATTGCCACACTACTCACTAAAAGAGAGAGAAAAAAGCAAGCTAACTTAAAAGTCAGTTTTTTCATGTTCTTCATGATATGGTTCAATAAAAATTAGTAATCATGCAGCAAAGATAAGCAAGAAGCGGATTCATGTTCGATGAATAGAACCGAAACAAAGAAGAATTATCAGAAAACGTTTGCATAAACAGTTGACAGTGGTAACTTTGCCGATAAAATCAAAAAAAAGATGAAAGAGATTATTTATATATTTATCGGAGGAGGCATGGGCAGTGTAACCCGCTATCTGACACAAATCGCCGTCAACGAACGGCTTAGCCCGGCTCTCTTCCCATTTCCATGGGGAACATTTGCCGTAAATATCATAGGCAGCTTATTAATCGGTTTTTTTTATTCATTTTCGGAGCGTTTCAATCTATCTTTCGAACTGAGGCTATTTCTGACCGTTGGTTTCTGTGGCGGTTTTACCACATTCTCCACTTTGGCCAACGACAGTCTGAGTTTGCTGAAAGGAGGTTTTTATGGCATATTCACCTTTTATGTATTCATCAGCATATTGCTTGGACTTTTGGCTGTATTGGCCGGAGGATATCTTGGCGAACAATTTAAATAACAAACGAATCATATATGAAGCCAACAATCAAAAAAGTACAACCCGTCAAAGTCGTAGCTCCGTTCCTTAACAGTCAGTCCGAAAGTCCGGTCCCACTGGATGCACTTACCGACCAAGAGAAAGTTTCCGATTTGTACTTCCTTAAGGGAATCGTACATCAAATAGCTAAACCTTACCTAAGTATTAATAATTGCACTTTCAAACAACAAATATTCAGCGAATGTCAGTTTAAATCAGCTCAACTGACAGACGTACGTTTTGAAAATTGCGATTTATCCAACGTTTCGTTTGCCGGAACTACTTTCTACCGGGTAGAATTTATATCTTGCAAATTGCTGGGAACCGGTTTCCCGGAAGCCACCCTCAATCATGTTTTAATGGATCATTGCTACGGACAATACATCAATCTCTCCATGGTAAAAATGCGAACAGCCCGTTTCAGCCATTGCAATTTCCGAAACGGCAGCCTGAATGACAGCAAACTGATGCCGGCAGCTTTTGATACTTGCGAATTGTTAGAAGCCGACTTTTCGCACACTTCACTCAAAGGTATCGACCTGAGAAACTCTAGAATAGCAGGTATTCAACTCAATATAGCCGATCTGAAAGGAGCCATAGTCAGTTCGTTACAAGCAATAGATCTGTTACCTCTACTAGGGGTCAAAATAGAAGACGATTGAACCTTTCTTCTCTTTTCTTTGTTTTATAATATAAAAGTAATGATACTGATTTATAGGGAAAGAACCCGAACGGAATACCTATTAATAGTGATTCTTCCGCTTCCCATAAGTGAGTAAATTTGCAGAGACTAAAAAACAAGAGAAACAATGAAAATAGAAAAAATTACAGGACGAGAAATTCTCGACTCAAGAGGTAACCCTACAGTAGAAGTAGACGTAGTATTGGAATCAGGCATTATGGGACGTGCATCCGTTCCATCGGGTGCATCGACCGGTGAACACGAAGCGCTTGAACTCCGCGACGGTGATAAACATCGTTATGGCGGCAAGGGTGTACAGAAAGCAGTAGAGAACGTCAATAAAGTCATTGCTCCGCATCTGATCGGTATGTCGGCCCTCGACCAAATAGGCATTGATCATGCCATGTTGGCATTGGATGGAACAAAGACAAAAGCCAAACTGGGTGCCAACGCTATTCTGGGTGTTTCGCTTGCCGTAGCTAAAGCTGCTGCCAACTATCTCGATATTCCTCTTTACAGATACATCGGAGGTACGAATACGTATGTATTGCCTGTACCAATGATGAACATCATTAATGGAGGCTCACACAGTGATGCTCCGATAGCCTTCCAGGAGTTTATGATCCGTCCGGTAGGTGCAAGTTCTTTTAAAGAAGGGTTGCGCATGGGTGCCGAAGTATTCCATGCTTTGAAAAAAGTATTGAAAGACCGTGGTCTGAGTACAGCTGTTGGTGATGAAGGCGGTTTTGCTCCCAACCTGGAAGGAACAGAAGATGCACTTAACTCTATTCTTGCCGCTATCAAAGCTGCAGGCTACGAACCGGGCAAAGATGTAATGATTGGCATGGACTGCGCCTCTTCCGAATTCTATCATGACGGTATTTACGATTACACCAAATTTGAAGGTGAAAAAGGCAAAAAACGTACAGCTGACGAACAAATTGACTATTTGGAAAAACTTATCAACGAATATCCGATTGATTCCATTGAGGATGGTATGAGCGAAAATGACTGGGAAGGCTGGAAGAAATTGACTCAACGCATCGGGGATCGCTGTCAGTTGGTAGGCGACGATTTATTCGTAACTAACGTTGACTTCCTGGCAAAAGGTATTGAAAAGGGTTGCGCTAACTCTATCCTGATCAAGGTTAATCAAATCGGTTCACTGACAGAAACACTGAACGCTATTGAAATGGCACACCGCCATGGATATACAACGGTCACTTCACACCGCTCAGGCGAAACAGAAGATGCAACCATTGCAGATATTGCCGTAGCAACCAACAGCGGACAAATCAAGACCGGTTCTCTAAGTCGTTCGGACCGTATGGCAAAATACAATCAGCTGCTTCGTATTGAAGAAGAGTTGGGAGACCGCGCTGTATACGGATATAAACGAATTGTAGTAAAAGGCTAAACAAAATCATGATAGCATAGCATGATAAAAGGTTAGTTATTTATAATAATTGAATGTAAATGCGAAAAGGGATGTATCATAAACAGGTTCATCCCTTTCCTTTTTCATGAACCATCAGAAGAATAAACGCAAAAAAGCACCCCGGCAGTGCCGAGATGCTTTTCCTTTTTTGAGCCTCTTGTCGGATTCGAACCAACGACCCCGAGATTACAAATCACGTGCTCTGGCCAACTGAGCTAAAGAGGCGGGTGGGTAAGCTTACTATATCGCGCCGCTACAACCAACTACCTTTGCTGCGATCAAGCCCTGGAGGATTCGAAGGGAGCTGGCCGTATAGGACTTACCCGGGTGCAAAGGTAGGTATTTTTATTAAACCTGCAATAGGGGATCGGTACTTTTTTGCATGCTTTACCGGTAAACTCCTACTTTTCAGATATTTAAAATCGAAAAAAAAATGTTTTTTTTTCTGACCGGATAGCTTTATTAACTTTAACAGGCATAAATTCCATACCAAACAATATTATTTGTACCTTTGTGCGCTATTTATTAATAAAATGACAGAAAGCAGAAGTAACTTACAAAAATATGCCATGCATTTTGGCACCTATATGGGAGTATACTGGATACTTAAGTTCATTCTATTCCCATTGGGATTGTCCATTCCGTTTCTTTTATTCCTGTTTTTCGGGCTTACTTTAGGAGTTCCGTTCATGGGATATTATTATGCACGTACTTATCGTGACAAAGTATGTGGCGGCTCGATCCGCTTCCTGCAAGCATGGGTATTCATCGTTTTTATGTATATGTTTGCGGCACTCCTCACGGCAGTGGCCCACTACATTTATTTCCGGTTCATCGACCATGGTTTCATTGTAAACACTTACATGGGAATGTTTGACGAACTGACCAATAAAGAAGTACCGGGAATAGAAGGGTACATCAGCCAACTGAAAGAAGTGATGGAAATGATCAGTACATTGACACCGATAGACATTACTATGCAACTGATGTCACAGAATGTGTTCTATGGCAGCATATTGGCTGTTCCCACTGCCTTGTTTGTGATGAGAAAGCCCAAATCACCGGAGGTGCAACCTCTATAGTTTGTAATATCTAATTTATAAGTAAAATGGATATATCTGTTGTCGTACCATTGTTCAATGAAGAAGAATCCATTCCGGAGCTTTTTGCCTGGATTGAAAGAGTGATGAAAGCCAATGGCTTTTCATACGAAGTTATCTTTGTAAATGATGGTAGTACCGACCGTTCTTGGGAAATTATCGAAGAGCTTCAGAAACAGTCGTCCACTGTGAAAGGGATCAAATTCCGACGAAACTACGGAAAATCCCCGGCTCTGTACTGTGGCTTTGAACGTGCCGAAGGAAATGTGGTGATCACGATGGATGCCGACCTACAGGATAGTCCCGATGAAATACCGGAATTATACCGTATGATTACTGAAGACGGATATGACCTTGTTTCAGGCTATAAACAGAAAAGATACGACCCGCTGTCGAAAACTCTACCTACCAAACTATTTAATGCCACGGCACGTAAAGTTTCAGGGATTCATAATCTGCACGACTTTAATTGCGGATTGAAAGCTTATCGCAAAGCTGTTGTAAAAAACATCGAAGTATACGGAGAGATGCATCGCTACATCCCGTATCTGGCTAAGAATGCCGGATTCCAGAAAATAGGCGAAAAGGTGGTGCACCATCAAGCACGTAAATTCGGAAAAACTAAATTTGGAGGATGGAATCGCTTCTTTAACGGATATCTCGATTTAATCTCTCTTTGGTTCCTCTCAAAGTTTGGAATTAAACCAATGCACTTTTTCGGTTTATTAGGCTCATTGATGTTTATACTGGGACTTATTTCAGTGGTTATTGTCGGAGCCAGTAAATTATATAGTATGAATCACGGTATGCCTTATCGGCTGGTAACAGATTCTCCCTATTTCTATCTGTCGTTGACTGCCATGATTATTGGAACACAACTCTTTTTGGCAGGATTTCTTGGCGAACTGATTTCACGCAACGCCCCGGAACGCAATAATTATCAGATAGAAAAAATAATATAACGAACGATTAATGAAACCTGTACGATGAAAAAATTAATAAAACTGGTACTCTTCCTGATGGTAGCCTATCCACTAACGGGTGCTATCCTTTCGGCTTGCTCGGAAGAGAGTGATTGCTCCATGACCGGACGCCCGATGGTCTACGCCAAAATGTATACCATCAATCCGGAAACCAAGGCTGTACTGAATGACACCCTCGATTCATTGAGTGTGACAGCATTCGGAACTGATTCAATAATCATCAATAACCAGAAAAAGGTACATGATATCGCTCTCCCACTACGCTATACAAGTGACTCGACTATTCTTGTGTTTCATTACACCCGGTTGTTAAGAGATACAATGGTGATCCTGCAAACCAATACTCCTTACTTTCAGTCGATGGATTGCGGATACAGTATGAAACAAAATATCATCAGTATTCATCCGATTGATTATACGGAAACCAATAAAAAGAAATATCATAGCATAGACTCTCTATATATCAAATCAAATGCAGCTAACATTAATGGAACAGAAAATCTCAAAATATTCTACCGCTACAATCGTTAGCCTGCTGTGCCTCTTATTCAGCCTTCCGCTCCAAGCACAACAGCAAAGACCCGGTGCACGTCCTGCTGTCAAGCAGAAAGCAAAAGAGGAGATAAAAGCGGATACGATTCCCTTTTACAATGGAACGTATGTCGGTGTGGACTTATTCGGATTGGGCAGTAAACTACTCGGAGGAGATTTTCTAAGTTCTGAGGTAAATGTGAGAGTAAACTTAAAAAAGAAATTTATTCCTACAGTAGAAATCGGTTTCGGACAAACAGATACCTGGAGTGATACCGGTATCCATTATAAAAGTGCCGCTCCTTATTTTCGCGTTGGAGCTGACTATAATGTTGTTAAAGAATATTTGTATGTAGGACTACGTTATGGATTTAGCAGTTTCAAGTACGACATCTCAAGTACACCTTTTTCTGACCCTATTTATGGAGGCAGTATGGCTAATCCCGAATTGATAGACGGCATTTGGGGAGGAAGCGTACCTTATCATTACAACGGACTGAAATCTAACATGCAATGGCTTGAGCTGGTGGCCGGAGTCAATGTTCAAATCTATAAAAGCTTCTATATGGGATGGACCTTACGCTTTAAATTTAAAACAGCGGGCTCGATCAGCGAACATGGAAATCCATGGTATGTACCGGGTTTTGGTGAATATGATTCCTCAAACATAGGTATCACATATACACTGATTTATAAATTACCATTTTAACGACATGACAGGATTAGAGATTTGGCTACTTGCAATTGGTTTAGCGATGGATTGCCTCGCTGTCTCTATTGCAAGTGGTATTATTTTAAGGCGTATTCAATGGCGGCCTATGCTCATCATGGCATTTTTTTTCGGACTTTTCCAGGCTATAATGCCTTTATTGGGGTGGTTAGGAGCAAGCACATTCAGTCACCTTATCGAATCGGTCGATCACTGGATTGCCTTTGCTATTCTGGCCTTTCTAGGCGGACGAATGATCAAAGAATCTTTTAAAGAAGAAGATTGCTGCCAAAGATTTAACCCTGCAAGCCTAAAAGTAGTGATAACAATGGCCGTTGCAACCAGCATTGATGCATTGGCCGTAGGAGTATCCTTTGCTTTTCTGGGTATCAAAAGCTGTTCGTCTATCCTTTACCCGGCAGGAATCATCGGATTTGTTTCTTTTTTTATGTCCCTTATAGGATTAATCTTCGGCATTCGCTTCGGATGCGGCATTGCCAGAAAACTTCGTGCTGAATTATGGGGAGGAATCATACTGATCCTTATTGGAACGAAAATATTAATCGAACACTTATTTTTTAATAATTAGCTATCAACCTCAAACAACAAAAGGCTGTGTAATCATAAACAGATTTGTTGCTTACTTACTTTTTACTTATTATGGAAAAGAAAACAAGAAAAAGCTTCATTTGGCTAGCTATCCTGCTGTTGGGAACAATTTGGATACTAGCCCAACGAAATAAACAAATACCTTACAACAGTATCAATGGGCTTGTATTCGGCACAGTATATAATATTACCTATCAATATGACGGCAATCTGAAAGCGGAGATCGATGCCGAATTAAAAAAATTCGACGGTTCACTTTCTCCATTCAATGATACATCTGTCATTACCCGTGTTAATCGTAATGAAGAAATCGTCACAGACACTTTCTTCCAAACCTGTTTTAACCGATCTATGGAGATCTCAGCCGAAACTCGCGGAGCTTTCGATATCACAGTAGCCCCATTAGCCAATGCCTGGGGATTCGGTTTCAAAAAAGGAGCCTTCCCCGACTCGATCATGATAGATAGTCTACTCCAAATCACAGGATACCAAAAAGTTAAATTGGAAAACGGCAAAGTGATCAAAGAAGACCCTCGGGTGATGCTAAGTTGTAGTGCTGTAGCCAAAGGATATTCCGTAGATGTAGTAGCCCGGTATTTGGATAGCAAAGGTATCAAAAACTATATGGTAGATATAGGTGGCGAACTGGTGGTAAAAGGGGTGAATCCCAAAGAGGAAGCATGGAGAATCGGCATAAACAAGCCTGTAGACGATTCCTTGTCGCTTAACCAAGAGATACAAACAACATTAAAACTGACCAATGTAGGTATAGCAACTTCCGGAAACTATCGCAACTTCTACTACAAAGATGGTAAGAAGTATGCCCACACCATCGACCCACGTACCGGATATCCGGTTCAACATAATATTCTTTCAGCAACCGTAGTTGCCGACGATTGTATGACTGCCGACGCATTAGCCACAGCTTTTATGGTAATGGGGCTGGATGAAGCGGAAGCTTTTACAAAATCACACCCCAACATAGGTGCTTATTTTATCTATAGTGATGAAAAAGGGGAGGTGAAAAGCTATTTTACAAAGAACATGAAGCAATATCTTGACAAATAGCGTGAATTGCTTCCCATAACCGGCCCCATGGAAGCAGATATTCAGAATGACCGGCACAGAAATTACTAAGAAAGCAAGTTGATTCCGAAGCAAGAATAACGCATTATCAATAAGCATATTATCTCTTTTTAAAGCATCTTTATCTCAGCTCGGGTACGCAGGTTCACGAACCTACATACCCGGCATGTGGTTCAAGATAAGCTCCCTACCATTTTCACTAAAGATACTAAGAAAAACAAACTGCTTTAAATGGTATAAACGGATAGGATAACAAATACATCTATCTGCATATCAAACCAAATGCTTTTGACACCCCATACCGGCACAAACCGCCTACCTCATAAACACGAAATATACCGCTGCTATCAAGCAGACAAAAGCTGCCACATGATTCCAATGCAGTGACTCCCCTTTAAATAATAAGGTAGAAAAAACGGTAAATATAATCAGTGTGATCACCTCTTGGATAATTTTAAGTTGCATCAATGAAAACGGCCCTCCGTTTCCGCTGAACCCCAGCCGGTTGGCAGGAACCTGACAAGAATACTCAGCCAACGCAATCACCCATGAAAACAAAACCACGCCATACAAAGGCCAATTACTGATTATTTTTGTTTCCTGTAGCTTCAAATGCCCGTACCAGGCAAATGTCATAAAAATGTTGGAAACGACTAACAACGAAATAGCATAAATACCTTTCATATTTTATTCAAAATTAAAACTCCACTTCTTTGGGTAACAATTCTTCCTGTACATTTGTCATGCTCCCCCACAGACTGTACCGAGCCTCCGGATTCATCTTTTCCAATTGTCGGAGTATCCCCTTCATATCGCTACGGCTCGATTGGGATTCATAAGGACAATTTTTCACTTGCTTGCGATATCCCCTTATTTGCGCCAACTCCAACAAATCCGCTTCATGCACCAGGCACATCGGGCGAATAATGGTCATATCAAATTTGTTCATTACCAAACGTGGTGGCATTGTACTGAATGCACCCTGATAGGTAATGTTCATTAATAAAGTTTCCAAAATATCGTCCATATGGTGTCCAAGGGCTATTTTATTGCAACCCTGCTCTTTAGCCACAGTAAACAGAGCTTTCCTCCGGTTCCATGAACAGAGAAAACAAGGTGATTTACGCGTATCGGTAGAAGGGTCGAAAGAAGTCTCGTAAACAACTAAAGGAACACCATTCTTTTCAGCATGTTCACGGAGGTAATCCCAATCACTCTGGTATGGAATATTCTTCATAACCACATGTACAGCTACCACCGAAAAACGAGGTTTGAAAATATGCGAACGTTTGCCCAGCAATTCGACTAATGCCAGGGAATCTTTTCCTCCTGAAAGGCCAACAAGCACTTTGTCACCCTCTTCAATCAACCCATATTGAACCATACCTTTGTTAAAACGCTTTTCGATACGCCGAATGGTTTTCTCTTCTTCCGTAAACTGTGCCATAACTCTTTTGAAAAATCGGCTGCAAAAGTAAGAGAAAAGAATGATTTAAAGAAGAATTAACATAATAGAAGAAGAGAAAAAAGGTTTATTTCCAATTAATTTGTATTTTTGAACTTCTGAATAATAACCCAAGACCATTTATGAAGAAAAAAAATATCCTATTCTTTCTATTATGCTTTCTCCTGACAAGCCTATCGGCACAAACTTTGGAACAAGCAAGAGGCATGTATGGCAGAGGGCAATACGCTGAAGCCAAACCTGTTTTTCAAAAATATGTCAAATCGCAACCGGCAAACGGTAATTACAACCTATGGTACGGTGTGTGTTGCCTCAAAACAGGTAATGCTGCCGAGGCCCTAAAATACCTGGAGACGGCAGTAAAGAAACGCATTCCGAGCGGACAGCTATATCTGGCTCAGACTTATAATGATTTATACCGCTTTCAAGATGCAGTAGATTGCTACGAAGAATACATTGCAGACTTGTCTAAACGCAAAAAACCGATAGAAGAAGCCAAGCAGCTTTTAGAAAAGGCTAAAGGAAACCTGCGCATGCTGAAAGGGGTGGAAGACGTATGTGTTATTGACAGTTTTGTAATAGACAAAGCCAATTTCCTCAAAGCTTATAAAATCAGTGAAGAATCCGGAAAGCTCTTCACTTACAATGACTATTTCAAGACGAAAGGCTATCATCCGGGAACAGTTTACGAAGCAGAAATCGGAAACCGTATTTACTACAGCGAGCAGGGAGAAGAGAGTCTGAATATTCTGTCTAAAACCAAGATGCTGGACGAGTGGAGCCAGGGAAAACCACTTCCGGGAAGTATCAACGCCTCCGGAAATGCCAATTATCCGTATGTCCTGTCGGATGGAGTGACCATTTATTATGCCTCGGATGGTGATGGCTCCATGGGAGGATATGACATTTTTGTAACCCGATATAACACAAACACTGATACCTATCTGGTACCGGAAAACGTGGGTATGCCTTTCAACTCACCTTATAACGACTACATGTATGTCATTGATGAATATAATAATTTAGGATGGTTTGCTTCTGATAGGTATCAACCTGAAGATAAAGTTTGTATCTACGTATTCGTACCCAATGATTCTAAACGAACTTACAACTACGAAGCTATGGAACCGGAAAAAATGATTGAACTAGCCCAGCTCCATTCTCTAGAGAGCACTTGGAAAGACTCTAAAATAGTGGATGATGCCCGTCAACGACTTGAAGCGGTTATCAACCATAAACCGGCTGTAGAACAAAACTTTGATTTTGAATTTATCATTGATGACCACTCTACCTACCATCACTTAACGGATTTCAAGTCTCCAAAAGCCAAACAACTGTACCTGAAATATGAACAGATGGAAAAAGATTACCGCCAGCAAACCGATAAACTGAAGAGCCAGCGTGAAGGATTCGCACGGTCTAATAAAGACGAACAAAGTAAAATGGCACCGGCTATCCGCGATCTTGAGAAGAGGGTACTTCAGATGTCAGAAGAACTGGATAAACAGGCTATTGAAGTCCGGAATGCAGAAAAACAAAACTTAAAATAACAAACTATGGATGTACTGATCATCATTGCACTGATAGCCGCCGCAGTAATACTCTTTTTAGTTGAACTGTTCGTAATTCCGGGTATCAGCCTCGCCGGTATTTCAGCTTTGGTCTGCATTATCTATGCAAACTATTATGCTTTTGCTAACCTGGGAACAGGTGCAGGGTTTATAACACTTATTATATCGGGAATTGCCTGTATCGGTTCGCTTGTCTGGTTCATGCGGTCGAAAACCTTGGATAAATTGGCATTGAAGAAAGACATAACATCCAAAATAGACCGAAGCGCTGCCGAAAAAGTAAAAGTTGGCGATACAGGTATCACGATTACCCGACTGGCTCAAATTGGCAATGCTGAAATCAATGGCAATATCATAGAGGTCAAGTCAATGGACGGATTACTGAATGAAAAAACTCCGATTGTTGTCAATCGGATCACTGATGGAATAATCTTTGTCGAAAAATTAAAATCCTAATATTCACTTAAAATCAAGCACAATTATGAATGTCGAACCTATGTATCTGACTATCTTCTTGATAGCGGGAGGTATTATCTTCCTGGTTCTTTTCTTTCATTATGTACCTTTTTTTCTATGGCTATCAGCCAAAGTATCAGGAGTTAATATCTCTTTGGTACAACTTTTTCTGATGCGTATCCGTAATGTTCCGCCATACATCATCGTACCGGGTATGATTGAAGCACATAAAGCAGGTCTGAGCAACATCACCCGTGATGAACTTGAAGCACACTATCTGGCAGGCGGACACGTAGAACGGGTAGTCCATGCATTGGTATCTGCATCGAAGGCCAATATCGAACTTCCATTCCAAATGGCTACTGCAATTGATCTTGCAGGTCGCGATGTCTTCGAAGCCGTGCAGATGTCGGTTAATCCTAAAGTTATCGACACACCACCCGTAACAGCTGTTGCGAAAGACGGTATCCAGCTGATAGCCAAAGCACGTGTGACGGTACGTGCCAATATTCGCCAATTGGTGGGTGGTGCCGGCGAAGATACAATCCTGGCACGTGTAGGTGAAGGTATCGTTTCGTCAATCGGTTCCTCTGAAAACCATAAGTCAGTACTTGAGAATCCTGATTCCATATCAAAACTAGTGCTGCGCAAAGGACTCGATGCCGGTACTGCATTTGAAATTCTCTCTATTGATATCGCTGATATTGATATAGGTAAGAATATTGGTGCTGCCCTGCAAATAGACCAGGCAAATGCCGACAAGAATATCGCGCAGGCAAAAGCGGAAGAACGCCGCGCAATGGCTGTGGCTACCGAACAAGAAATGAAAGCCAAAGCGGAAGAGGCCCGTGCTAATGTAATTCAGGCAGAAGCGGAAGTTCCAAAGGCCATGGCTGAAGCTTTCCGTAGTGGAAATCTCGGTATTATGGATTATTATAAAATGAAAAATATTCAAGCTGATACATCAATGCGTGAAAACATAGCTAAACCTATCGGTGGAGCTACCAGTAAACCGTTGAGCGATTAGAGAAAGCATTTCACCACAAACAACTGAGAGCAGTATAACCGCCGGAGAGAACAATCTCGGGAAACAAGCGGTTAATCCATGTAGTTTGTGGTGAACGTATTTATTAAACTAAAACCTTTCAATAACATGAAAAAGTATTTTCCTTCCTCCGAATTAATTATCAACGAAGACGGTTCGGTATTCCATTTGCATGTAAAGCCGGAATGGTTGGCAGACAAAGTAATATTGGTAGGTGATCCCGGACGGGTGGCACTCGTAGCTTCTCACTTCGAAAATAAAGAATGTGAAATGGAAAGCCGCGAATTTAAAACGGTTACCGGAACTTATAAAGGCAAACGGATAACTGTCGTTTCTACCGGTATCGGTTGTGACAATATCGATATCGTAGTCAATGAATTGGATGCTTTGGCAAATATCGACTTCCAGACTCGGGAAGAAAAAGAGCACCTCCGCTCTTTAGAGTTAGTTCGCATCGGTACATGCGGAGGATTGCAACCCAACACACCGGTCGGCACATTCGTCTGTTCTGAAAAGTCAATCGGCTTTGACGGACTGTTGAACTTCTATGCCGGACGCAATGCTGTTTGTGACCTTCCCTTTGAACGGGCATTTCTGAATCACATGGGTTGGTCCGGTAACATGTGTGCTCCTGCACCTTATGTTATTGATGCCAATGCAGAATTAATAGACCGTATTGCGCAAGAAGATATGGTGCGCGGTGTTACTATTGCAGCCGGTGGTTTCTTCGGACCGCAAGGACGCGAACTCCGTGTTCCCTTGGCGGACCCTAAGCAGAATGATAAAATCGAAAAGTTTGAATATAAAGGTTACAAGATAACCAACTTCGAAATGGAGAGTTCCGCCCTTGCCGGCCTCAGCAAGCTGATGGGACACAAAGCCATGACCGTTTGTATGGTTATAGCTAACCGCTTGATCAAAGAAGCGAACACAGGCTATAAGAATACCATCGATACATTAATTAAAACTGTTCTCGATCGAATCTGATGAATTTATCATTTGCCGCCATTGACTTTGAAACCGCCACAGGATACATGGAAAGTGCTTGTGCGGTAGGTATCGTTACCGTTACAGACGGAGAGATTACAGACGAATATTACAGCCTGATTCAACCACCGGAGAATGAATATTGGCGTGCAAATATGCTTGTACATGGAATAACGCCGGGAATGACAGAGTCACTCCCGGGATTTCATGCCATCTATCCCGAAGTCAAAAAGCGCTTACAAGGCAACGTAGTAGTTGCGCACAATGAACAATTCGACCGCAATGTACTGAAGAATACCATGCGGATGTACGGACTGGATTATGATGAGTTATCGCTTCCTGAACGTTGGGAATGTACCTGCCGCATCTATCGTTCTTTAGGATACAAGCCGGTCAACCTAAGCGCCTGTTGCGAACGGGAAGGCATCGAACTTAAACACCACGAAGCACTTTCCGATGCCCGGGGATGTGCAAAGCTATATCTCAATTTCCTTGAAAAATACCGTCCGCTCAGTACCCTATGGTGAAACGCTCCTGATGATGCTCCGGCTTCTCAAGCTCATCAATCATGGCAGCCGCATAATCTTCCACAGATATATGACTGTTACCTACCATATCCACAATCATCTCATCTTTCCCCAGGCGATATCTGCCTGTACGTACTCCAGGAGCCATATCTGCCGCCGGCGAAAAGAAAACCCAGTCAACCTCTTTTTCTTTCTTCAGAAAATCAAGATAAAAATCACTCAAGGCTCTCACACCAGGCAATATCTTTTCGGGAACTTCTCCCGAATCGACCAGTCGGATGCCGGGAGCAATAAACAGTGAACCGGCACCACCCACCATCAAAAAACGATTAACTCCAGCCCTTTTTACACCGTCGATAATCGTCAGATAAACCTCAATGGTTTCCTTGTATATATCGGGATTATTCCACCCCGGGTTGAAAGCACTGATCACGGCATCAGCACCTTTACAAACCTTACAGACTTCATCCAATGAAGAAACATCAGCTCTCTTCACTTCCAGATTTTCATTCTCTATCTTGATCTTTTCAGGATGACGAACTACCGCCGTCACATGGAATCCACGGTTCAAAGCTTCATTCAGAATAGCCGAACCGACGAAGCCGCTGGCCCCGATTAGTACTACTTTCTTCATAATCCAATTTATCTTTATAGTATTATTTACTACAGAACATACTATATGATAAATTGTTGCATTGAAAGACCGACTATTCCTCCCTCCTATAAATAAGTTTCGATCGTTTCTTTCAGCTTCTCCAGAGGATATGGTTTTGCAATCACTTCATTACACCCTGCTTCAAAAGCTCGCTCTCCTTCCGGACAAAAGGCATATGCTGTAATTGCTATAATCGGTATCTCTTGCGAGATAGCACGAATTTTTGCTGTTGCCTGAATACCATTCATCACCGGCATTCGGATATCCATCAAAATCAAGTCGGGCTTCTCGCGTATGAAACTCTTCACAGCTTCTTCTCCATTAGGCACCCAAAGAATCGTATATTCTTTTTTCAGAAAGGCATTAATCTGCAGATAACTGGACTCCACATCTTCCGCAATCAGTATCTTCTTCTGCCGGTTCTCCACTCCCATATTACCCGCTGCGTTTTCTCTTTCGCCAACCACAACTTCCTGTACTTGCCTATTGGGCAAATAAAGAATGAAAGTACTCCCCTGCCCAAGCTCGGATTCCACTTCAATCCGACCACCCAACCGCTCTACAATACTCTTACAGATAGGTAATCCCAGCCCTGTTCCTTGTACAAAATCATTCAACTTCTCAAAACGGGTAAATATCAAAGGTAATTTCTCTTTGGAAATACCGCAGCCGGTATCTGTTACATAAAGTTTAACCCATTCTTCCTCTTTTACAAGTCCAAAAGTAATGCTACCCTCAATGGTATTTTTAATTGCATTCGACAAGAAATTGAACAATACCTGCGTCACCCGATTCCTATCTGTCGAAATCCAAATTTCCTCTGATGGACGAATCACATTCAGCTTGACTCCTTTCTTCATTTTAAGACGATGTACTTTATCCACTTCATCTACCAATCCGCTCATTTCCGTCAACTGACAATGCATTTCCGACTTACCCGACTCGATTCGTGACAAATCGAGAATATCATTAATCAGTTGTAACAGTAGATTGCTATTCTGCTGAATGATCCCTAAATACTCTTCTTTCTCCTTTTCATCCTCAGTCAAAGCTATAATTTCCGAAAAGCCCACAATAGCATTTAAAGGAGTACGTATCTCATGACTCATATTGGCCAGAAATACTGATTTCATCCGATCAGCCTCTTCTGCCCTTTGCTTGGCTTCAAGTAGCTCTTGCGAACGTCGCATCCGATCACCAATATCATGAATCAAGGCCAGCACCTTATTTCCCTCAAACGGAGCAATGCGTGCCTGAAAAAAATGTCTGCCGGCTTCGACATCCACAGGATACTCTATTTCTTTTAACTTCCCACTTTTTAGGCATTCATGAATACTGCTAATAAACAAGTCACTGACCTCAGAAGAATAAATAGATCGCCCATCTGCTCCTTTCAACACTTCCACCGGATGCAATAACTCTGTATCGGGTGCCATCAATACATCCGTAATAAAAAAATTATCATCAAAAATAAATATGAACTCCGGTAGTGCCTCAATAATTTTCCGGTTTCGTTCCTCAAGCTGCCTGATCTGTGCTTCTTTTTCACAACGTGAAGTGATATTGGCAGTATATGCTATAATTTTATCAGAGCCATTCTCCTTATTCTTCTTATAAGCAATAAAATTATCTTCAAGCCAAATTGTTTCTCCTTGCCTCCCTACACAACGTACCACAATTTGGGAGATTTTGGTTTCCGATTCAAGCATCCGCGCAAAAGTCGTTTGATAAGAGATAACATCCTCCGGATGGGCAAACCGATAAAAGTCATTAATATCTCTGAATATGATTCCGGCCTCCTTCAACCCTAAAATATGGAAATATTCATCTGTGAAATTACACTCTCCTGTAGGAATGTCATATTCCCAAAATGCAATCTGATGTCCTGCCAGGACAGAAGTGATTTTCTGATAATTATCTTTCAAATTCTCAAGGTTTCCGGTATCCGGGAATGAATCCAATGTGTGTGCCATAGCCATAAAGTTTGTCTTGCTGTATGCGAACAAAGATAAAATAATAAAGTATAACTTCTATCTGTTTGCTCTGTTTTTTACCAAGAAAGCTCTATCTTTGCTTCTCAAAATGAATTTGATAATGAATCAAGACACAATTTGCGCCATAGCAACCGCTCAAGGAGGAGCCATCGGAAGCATTCGTGTTTCCGGTCCTGAAGCTATTACCATCACCGGCCGTATTTTTACCCCGGCCAAATCCGGAAAGCTGCTGAGTGAACAGAAACCTTATACGCTTACTTTCGGCCGAATTTATAACGGAGAAGAAATGATAGATGAAGTTCTTGTCAGTCTCTTCCGGGCTCCACACTCTTATACAGGGGAAGACAGCACTGAAATCACCTGTCACGGATCATCTTATATTTTACAACAAGTGATGCAACTACTGATTAAGAACGGGTGTCGCATGGCGCAACCGGGAGAATATACTCAACGAGCGTTTCTTAATGGTAAAATGGATTTAAGTCAGGCCGAAGCCGTTGCCGACCTGATTGCCTCTTCCTCTGCTGCTACCCACCGTCTTGCCTTGAGTCAAATGCGAGGTGGCTTTAGCAAAGAATTGACAACTCTACGTGAGAAACTGCTGAACTTCACTTCAATGATTGAACTGGAGCTGGACTTCAGTGAAGAAGATGTAGAGTTTGCGGACCGTTCCGCCCTACGCCGACTGGCTGACGAGATAGAAGAAGTCATTGCACGTCTGGCCAATTCGTTCAGTGTAGGGAATGTCATAAAAAATGGTGTACCGGTAGCTATTATCGGAGAAACCAATGCAGGAAAATCAACTCTACTGAATGTCCTGCTGAATGAAGACAAGGCTATTGTAAGCGATATTCACGGCACTACACGGGATGTCATCGAGGATACTGTGAATATAGGTGGTATCACTTTCCGTTTTATCGATACAGCCGGTATCCGGGAGACCAGTGATACGATAGAAAGCCTGTGTATCGAACGGACTTTTCAAAAACTCGATCAGGCAGAGATTGTACTGTGGATGATTGATTCGGCTGACGCAATTTCACAGTTAACACTGCTCTCCGATAAGATTCTTCCTCGTTGTGAACACAAACAATTGATTTTAGTCTTTAATAAGGTAGAACTGATAAATGAAACTCAGAAAAACGAACTTGCCTCACAATTTTCTGAGCATATAGGTTCGGAAATAGAATCTATTTTTATTTCTGCGAAACAACGTTTGCACACGGATGAACTCCAACAGAGACTCGTAGCAGCCGCTCATTTACCAGCAGTCACCCAGAATGATGTCATTGTAACAAACGTCCGCCATTACGAAGCACTAACACGTGCGCTGGATGCAATTCACCGGGTACAAGAAGGATTGGACGCAAATATCTCCGGAGATTTTCTGTCACAAGACATACGCGAATGTATTTTCCATTTATCCGATATAGCAGGGGAAGTGACAAATGATATGGTGCTGCAAAATATATTTGCGCATTTCTGCATCGGGAAATGATGGCTTGTAAACAGCCATAAGCAACCATAACCATTTAGAATAAAGTCGCTGTATTTCAGCGACTTTTCTATTTTAACACTTTCCAGTCCGTATTTGGAGGTAACAGATTTTATCCATATTTTTCTATCATATTTCTACCGCGACGAAAATTCACGGTTAGCCCGAATGTCACAGTGACGCATTAGTTGACGTGTGTTGACAGTGGTTTACATGTGTTGACAAAATTCGGGAGAAATAAGGCGAAATTAGCCCCAATGTAAACAAGGAAAATATGGAAGTAAGAAAGATTTGTCAATGGTGTGGAAAGCCATTTATAGCTCAAAAGACAACGACCTGCTATTGTAGCCATCAGTGTTCCAATCTTGGCTACAAAGAACGCATTCGGGAACGTAAGCGACAGTTGAAACGGTCGCAAGAATTACTGCAACCTCGACAAGCTGCCGAGGGGCAGGATTTCTTCTCTTTTGCCCAAGCTGCAAAACTTATGGGCGTAACTCGGCAATACATTTATAAGTTGGTAAAGGAATCTAAACTTCGTGCTTCAAGAATCAGCGGCAAGAAGTCGCTTATCCGTCGTGCGGATATTGAATTAATGATGAAAACCAAACCTTATGAACGTATTATGCCCAAAGAAGATTTCGACCTCTCCGAATATTACACCGCCGAAGAGATTGCAGAGAAATACAAGGTCAACGCCAAATGGGTATGGACTTATACACGGCAGCACAAAGTGCCAAAGGTGAGAATACGCCAGTTCAATTATTACAGCAAGAAGCATATCGATGCCGCCTTTGCCAAATATGAGGTGGATTCCGACCTAACGGAATGGTACACACCCGAAGATATTCAAGAGAAATACGGAATGACACGTGTCGCCATCCGTTCACAGGTGTATCGGAACAACATTCCATCCAAGAAAGAACACGGGCAGATATTCTACTCAAAACTTCACTTCGACCTCTCCAAGAGTTCCGAACAAGAGAGCAAGGCGGAATACTACACTGTCAAGGAGGCGATGGAGAAATTCAAGCTGTCCCGTGACTCAGTTTACGGAATTCTGCAATTCCATCAGATTAATCGTGAGAAGAACGGACGGTTCGTCAGATTCTTGAAAGTAGAGTTTGACCGGGTAATGGGTGTCCGTAAATAACCCTATTTACAGCTATTTTATGACTATCCGTAAATTATTCTAAAATTAATCTCTGCAGAAAATCATCTGCATGATTACATGATAGAGTTTTGCCAGCGAATTAGTAATAATCAAAAATATACCACTATGCATGAATGCAAAACAGTAATATTAAGGACACGTCCACTAAAAAGTAGGATGTTGTCTTTTTATCTGGATTATTATCCGGGTTATCGAGACAAGGAAACTATGAAAGTTATCCGTCACGAATCGCTTGGCATATATATCTATGCCAACCCGAGAAACAAGCGTGAACAGAATTTCAATGAAGCGATGACCGAGAAAGCCGAAGCTATCCGCTGCCGCCGATTTGAATCTGTCGTTAATGAACGGTATGACTTCTTCGACAAGTACAAACTAAAGGGGGATTTCTTGGAGTACTACCGCAAGCAACTCCGCAAACACGACCAGAAATGGGAGTTCGTCTATCTCCATTTCAGCAACTTCGTACATGGCAAATGTACCTTTGAGGAGATTGACATCGACCTATGTAACAAATTTCGGGAATACCTGCTGAGTGCCAAGAAACTAAGGCGCAACGGACGTATCACACGAAACTCCGCATCAGGATATTGGTCTACTTTCAGAGGATTCTTGAAAATACTCTATCGCAATGGGATGATAAAGACCAATGTCAACGATTTCTTGGAAAAGATTGAGACAGAGGACACGATGAAAGAAGCCTTATCCGTCGAAGAGTTGTACCAGTTAGCAGAAACGCCATGCAAAAAGCCTATCGTGAAAATCGCATCGCTGTTTTCCTGTATGACCAGCTTGCGCATCAGTGATATTCTCGCCCTATGTTGGGAAGATATCGTAGATTATTCTGCCGGAGGGAAATGTGTACATATCATTACACAGAAGAACAAAACGGAAGACATCATTCCCATCAGCGAGGAGGCGTTAGGGCTAATAGGATACAGTTCTGAGAAGAAAGGTCTGGTATTCAAAGGGCTTATGCGCAGTTGGACACAAGCACCCATGAAAGAGTGGATTCGGTCTGCCGGAATAACCAAGAACATAACATTCCATTCATATCGGAGAACATTCGCAACCCTTCAAGGAGCTGCCGGTACAGACATCCGTACCATACAAAGCATAATGGCGCACAAAAGCATCACCACTACAATGCGTTACATGAAAGTCGTGGACAGCAACAAGCGTGAAGCCAGCAATAAAATCACTTTGATAAGGAAAGGCTGACAACGGTTTTTGTCCCCCATTTATACGGATATAGTATGATTTTTAGTCTGAAATCATACTATATCCGTTATTTTTCATCAAAATTGAACGATTTATCATCACCAATTATAAGTGTCTGGAATACGGCTGATAACTTTGCCGCATAATCATTCCAAACAATTACAGAATATGACAAATAAAACTCAAATTCGCACTCAAAGGATGAGTTTCGTTCTTGCGTTGTCGGTAATCACCTATACAGCGATAGACACTTATCTTTCCGCCTATCACGACATCGATGTCATGGAGATAATGACTCCAGTAATACTCGAACTTGTGGCAACAATTTTATTATGCGGTCTGTTACAACGATCTTTCTATAAATGGATAACGAAGTATTCAATCAATTTGCCTTTTGTCCGGCAATCTGCAATTGTCCTTGAATCAGACACCGAGATAAAAGCCGATTGTACAACTGAAATTCAAGCTATTGAACAGCCATCTATTTTAGACAATTACGATGCGATGTTGGAGAACTTCAAAAAGAAAGAGGCCGAAAGACAAGTGAAAATCATGGATGCCATTCGTGAATATGTGACAATCAAAACTGCCCCTTATCTCTCTAAGGAAGCTATTGCCACACTGATTGCCAATATTGAATATATGGCTTGTGACCACCCCGATTTATATAAGCCGATTCGCTCCAATATAAACAATCCGCTGAGGTCGCCGGGGCTACGACATTTGGCATGGAATATCGGTGAACGCTTGAATGTACCTTTGGTAAAAAGAGCGGAATTCATAAAGGCTTCGTTTCCACATGAACTCGTAAATGCCACTACTGAATACCTCAGGCTTAATTTACGGGATACTGTTACAAGCCAAATTCCCATTGACGTACCTAACAAGGGAGATTTTCGCTTCCATCTGGATACAGACAATGGCGACTCACAATAAAAAACGTATGCAGACGGAATAATTAATCCGGTCTGTATTGTTCTGCAAGATTTCATTGAGTTGGTTCGCAGCATGTTGAACGATTAAAAGAGTTTTAATATGGAAAAAGAGCAACTGACTTTCAATGACCTGCCGACTGTGGTAGGAGAACTGTGCGACCGAATCGCAAGTATGGAAAATCTTCTGACGGAGAAACTTTCCCGGCAGAACGAAGTCAAAGAGAATACGCACGTTCCGATGACCGTGCAGGAGGCTTGCGCTTATCTGAAAATGCCGTTATCGACCTTTTACTACAAGGTGAAAAAGGACGATATGCCAGTTATAAAGCAAGGCAAGCATCTCTACATCTATCGAGATGAATTGGACAAATGGCTGGAATCTTCACGAAAGACTCCGGCTCCGCAAAGTTTCGAGGACGAGAATGAAGCCATGCTCGCTTCCCATCGCCGTAAACCGAACCCTAAAAACTGGTAGGCTATGGAAAAGACGGACAATCTTATTCTTTCCTCTGAGGAACTGGCAATATGCATGGAGGAGTCCGCCGTGAGCGTAACAAGCGCATACGGACACTCTCCTGTGGTACTGATGGTAGATGATGCAACAATCGGAACATTGGGCAACTTCAGTGCTTCCATCGGAAAGGCTAAAAGCAAGAAAACGTTCAATGTCTCAGCCATTGTCGCATCGGCATTGAGGGGCAGTACCATTCTTCATTATCGGTCTATATTCCCCGAGGATAAACGGAAAGTATTATACGTTGACACGGAACAAGGACGGTATCATTGTCAGAACGTGTTAAAGCGCATTTTACGTTTGGCAGACTTACCGGAAGACAAAGAGCCGGACAATCTGGTTATGCTGGCTTTGCGTAAGTATTCCCCTAAAATGCGCTTGGCGATAGTCGAACACGCCATCGGCACAATTCCCGATTTGGGATTGGTGGTCATAGATGGCATTCGGGATTTCCTTTATGATATCAATTCACCCGGCGAATCCACCGATATTATTTCAAAACTCATGCAGTGGACAGATGACAGGCAGATTCATATCCACACCATTCTCCATCAGAACAAGAATGATGAAAACGCACGTGGACACATCGGCACGGAACTGAACAACAAGGCGGAAACCATCATGCAAGTCGAAGTGGACAAAAACGATAAATCCATAAGCGTGGTTGAAGCTGTGCATATCCGTGACCGGGAATTTGAACCGTTCGCTTTCCGCATCAACGAGGCTGCTTTGCCCGAACTGGTAGAATCCTACCTGCCCAAAGCAAAGGTTGTCGGCCGACCAGTAAAAGAACCGTTCGATCCGTACAAGGAGATTTCGGAGAGTGTACATCGTGCTGCGTTGGATGCCGTTTTTGCCGATGGCAATATCGGCAGTTATGACGACTATCTGGAGCGTCTGAAAAAAGGATACGGATTGCAGGGCGTAAAACTTGGGCACAACAAGGCAGTCAAAGTCGCTACCTTTCTTGGCAACAAACGGATGGTGATAAAGGACGGCAAGGAGTATCGTTTCAACCCGGACTACCATTATTAATTAGAGGTGTGTAATAATTGATAAAATGCAAGGCATTGAGGATGAGGACGACAGGAGTTTACTTTGGTAAATGACTAAGTCCGAACTCCGAAAATAACGCCGCAGTTTGCAATTATTACATACCGAGACTTTACTTTATTGTCGAAGCGTATATATAGGAATAAAGCAAAGTAGTCAGGAATGTTGCATGAGGTATTCATTCTCTCCCCTCTTTTAGAGGAATATACCAATGACTGTTTCCAATCCGTCTGCCGGTTCTGTGTGTACACCCGACATGGCTTGTCAAGAAGCATCAACAGGTATCTGTTGCAAGATATGCCAAGGTATAACCTCACTGCGTTGCGGTTGTACATTGGCGCTCTTGCCTGCTCAGACACTTCGCCGGTGCGGTACTCGCAAGCTCGCACCTATTCATTATTATAAAAATGATTCACATGAAAGAAGATATTGAAAATTCATCGACTACCCCCAGTGAGACAAGAAGCGTCTTCATCGGAGCGAAAGTTACTCCCAGTCAAAAGGAGTATATAAAATCACAGGCTGAGCAATGCGGTATGACGGTAAGCGATTACTTGCTTGCCCGTGCATACAATTATAAGCCTATGGCAAGGCTCACCAAAGAGGAAGCGGCACTGTTACAGAACCTAGATAACTGTCGTTCTGACCTTGTAAAATACACCTCCGCACTTCACGGAATGTCCACAAAACAACGCGTATCAATGTTCAATCAGATTCCGTTCATGGTCGGGTGGCTCAAGGAACTTGGCAATGTAGCCGAAAGCGTCTGCCAGTTTCTGAATGCTGTAAAAGAACAGAATAAGATTCCGTCCAACGATAAATCCGAAGAAATATGATTGCAAAAGCTAAAGCAATATCACACGGAATAAACGCCATTCGTTATATTACCGGTGAATCACAGTACAAAAAACACCCGGAGAAAATCTATCGGGTATTGGACAATCTGCTGCCGTCGCAACCGGACACTATGGGGATATGGAACTCCATGCAACTGACCTTATCACGCTTCCGACCGATAAAGAACTCAGTCATCAGAATTGAACTAAGCCCATCCGCTGAACATACCCGATTCTTTAACGTCGAAGACTGGCAACAGCTTTGGCAGGATTTCGTTGCGGAGTTTGACAAACAAGTGATTATCGGCAAGGATGGAAAAGCCCGCTCTTGTCCGACCAATTTGGCAAACAGCAAATACACGGTTTGGCTGCATACTGAATCCGAAGGCGGTGTTCCACACCTTCATGCTACGGTTTGCCGTATGGATGAAGATGGTAACATCAACAACGACCATAACATTCATCTTCGTGCGCAACGTGCAGCTGAACGAGTAGCAAGGAAACGAGGCTGGACAACGGCAGCGCAAGTCAGAAATTCCAATATTCACCAAGTGAACCGTGACTGCATGGATACGCTGAAATCAATGCAATCGTGGTCGTGGGTGGAATACAAAGATGCCCTTATACAGAAAGGTTATGCTGTACATGAAAGAAAAGATGGAAACGGTATTCTCCGAGGCTATGCACTTGTGAATGGAAACACCAAATACAAGGCATCTGAATTAGGAGTCGGCAGAAACCTGATGATCTCGAAACTTCCTAAAACATGGGAGAAGTTGCATTATCAGTCAAGAGTTGGCACTTTGAACAATAAGTCTAAGGGAACTCAAACAGAGCAAACTCCTAAACCATCGGTGTACGCCAATTATACCAAATATAATACTTGCCATTCGGGAACGGTTCCTTATACGCTTAATCATGAAAATCAGAATCACCATTTCTATATTCCTGAAAAAGTGCTTGACTGTTTCAACAACGAATTTGATTATAGACATACCGCCAACAGCCGGGAACTTACCGATATGGCAGTAGCTATTTTTGTCGGACTGCTTGAAACGCCCAACGTTGCCACTGGGAGTGGTGGCGGAGGTTCGCAAAGCGATTTACCGTGGAGAGATAAAGACGAAGACGATTTACAGTGGGCACGCAGATGCGCTCGTGCTGCCAGTCGCCTATTGGGAAAGAAACCGAAAACCGGATTAAAGCGATAAGGGTTATGGAACAAACACACAAAAAAGCGGCCGCTTACCGTGACCGCCAACAGCCCACCTGCCCTGCCGGCAAATGGACAGAAATTACTTTATAAATCTGGAAAATTTATAAAGTTCCACCTCTTATATTGCGATACTTATGCATATTGACCGTATATTCCCTTATTATTTAAGTTTATGAACACAAATTGCAATATTCAGGATTTCTTCCTCAGCAAAATCATAAATGTAAAGTTCTTACATCACATTATTTATAAGCATTAGAGCCGTGCCTCAGCCCCAATACTTACTTGTTTTGATTAATAAGATTTTCTCGTTTTCTCACCTGTATTTGCTGCTCAATATCACTTAAACTAGTTGTATTATCCAAATTTATTCTTGCTCGTTGTATGTTTTGAGACAACATATTCTGCATCGATTTATTGTCACCAGCATTAAATGCCAAATAATAATTCAGCTTCACAACAATAGCATATTTTAAGACATTCATTTTTACATATTGCATTGCTGTACGAATATATTCCTTGTTGCCTTCGAGATCTATGTCCAACAACAAAAAGCACAACATAAATAATCTGTACTCCTCTATGTTATCTGATTTAATTATCGAGTCTATTTCCTTTTTTATTATTCTTTCCAAAGAAAAATGCCCAATTCCATCATATAATGCAACCTGACAAATCAATGGTGTAAAGTTGGAAATAAAATCTAACAACTTAATTTCTGGAAGTTCTCGAAAATCAATATTTTGATTAAATGTTGATGAATATTCCGTTTTAACACTCCTTTTAAGTTCATCAACCAAATAAAAACCTAATTTACAATATCCATTTAATATATAATGGAATATTTCCCTTTTTTCTTGCGATTTGCCCAATATTTCATCCGAACTTCTATATGTTCTAGCCAATATCGACATATATCGTTCGACCATCTCAAATGTTAATTTGGCCGTGTCAACTTTAGGAACCAAATGAACATCGGAATCAAATGTTGGCTCTTCGAATTGATCCTGAAGAGTTGCTTTTTCTACCGCAGAAAGAGTCCTCTCAACAGATATACTTTTACAAAAATCCTCTATTTCTTTTTGTGCTTTAATCTTTGTTAAAAGCACATCTTCCAAGTTTGAATCATATTGCTCCCATATAGGATTAACTTTTTGGGCAACTTTATTATAGACTGAACTCAAAAACTCATAATCGTCACGTTTGAAACCACTATATATTTCAATTTGATTTTTAAACGCAATAAACATTTCATCATTATTAATTATTGAATCTTTGAAAGTATTGTCTTTAGTCATTTGATACGCCAAAAAGTATTCAAAAAATCCATTTAATCTAAAGACATATCTTCGATCATCAACACGTTCCTTTATAATACCACTTTTACATAAATAATCGAAAATTCCTTGTGCAGAAATAGTCAATCTATCATTTTCCGCTATCATCTCATCTAAGTATACCAACATCTCATCTTTTGATATACTATACACAGTTGATGCATGGTCTTCGAACATCTTTTGGGCTAAATTTGCGCAGACTTTTTTCAGTTGCTCATAACTTATTTTTGATCGAGATAATAAAATCTGTTTTTTATTAAATATCTCATCCACGCATGCATCCAAGATAGAGAAAAGATTCTTAGCATAGCTTTCACTCGATTTATGATTAATTAACAACAACAATGAAATCGTCCAATAATTTAAAGGCAACTCTAGTTGTTTACATATACTTATTATTTTTTCCTGAATACGATCACGTTGTTGTACAGATGCAGGTAATCGTTTTTCTGTATATTGGGCTAGTTCTTGCCTCCTTAAATTATGGAAATACAGCTTATTAGCCCCAATATCGCCGAATGGGGATGTTTCTACTTTTCTATATAAACACTCCTCCGAGCATGCAATAAATCTTAATTTTGCATACTTTGGTAAAAAAACTGTCATTAAATACGAGGCAAAATCTTTACCGGGATCATAATTATCCATTAACAATATAAAATCCTCTGAATCAACAATATCAACTGCTTTACTTCGATTGACACCATAATATTCTCTTACCAAATCAACTATTGAGAATTTATCATCAACTTTATTTTCACAATCGCGAGCATCAATATAAAATGGAACTTTACCATTTCGATTGAAGTTCATCAATATTTCAATTTGGATTCTTTTCAATAATGACGTCTTACCACATTTATCTTTACCAAGTATATAATAATTATCAGTAGCATTGATAAGTTCGTCCAAAGACATTATTGGACCATGCTTTGACTCTAGATTACTTTCAGCTTCTGTCTTTATTACTGGATGATTATATAATGATAAGAAATTATGTCCATTTTCATCATTATCTATTAAGAGTAGCTTATTGGCATTGTCAATTTCTACTGCTATCTTATCATGCAGCTTTTTCCTAAAATTTAGGATCTTCATTTTTTCATCTCCACAAGGAATAGTATAATTGATAGGCTCTCCAATATTACATGCATTTATAGTTTCAGAGTACACTATTTCCCTTACGACAATTTTATTATCTTCAATATCATCTACAGATATCACCGAACATCCTTGTTCCCCATCAGATGTCAATGAAGCCATCGCTACATGTTCAAAAATACCATTTGTTCCACTATGTCTCGATAACGATGATATCTTATGAATATGGCCAGAGAACAACATATTAAATTTTGAATGAATTATGTTCTCAACCTCATATGAATTATACTCTTTCAAAAAATATACAGGATGATGCATTAAGATAATTTTAATGTCTGAATCCTTTATTGTATTAAAAATTTCCGACAATACATCTGTCGGTAATAGCAAGTTCCCTTTATCCTCTTCTCCAAATAAAGCAGAAACCCAGGGCGTATACACACCTACTATGGCTAACTTTTTCCTATTATACTCCCGAAAATGAATTGAGTATAATTCATTTAATTCATTCACACCTCGTCCTTCGTAAAAACGTTCCGCATATTTTCTATACGGGGCCAAAGGGGCTAACGAATTCTGATAATCATTATCTTTAACCTTATAGAACTTATTAAGAGCTAAATTATCTCTAATTTCAGTATTAAAATATGATTTAAGCGATTTACTTATTTTACTCCGATCAATGTCGTGATTCCCCGGACAAATTATAAAGTTACATGGATCTATATATAATTCAGAACTTAATGTGTCAAATAACATATGGATTGCATCTTCATATTGGGCATTGTCTGCTCCAATATCCACAATATCTCCTGTAAAAAAGACAAAATCGATATGTATATCTTCTAATTTTATTTTCGAAGCTATTGCTTTTATAATATTTAAAGGACTCTTTTCCTCTTCCGAGAAATGAAGGTCTGTCAAATGTAAAATGTTCATATTCTGAGCCGTTAGTTGTTATTTATCCTATTTATCGAATTGTTTCACTATTCTCTTAAATACAAGAGCTTTATCCATTAGCCAATTAAAGGCATCATCCCATTGCTCTTCTTTACTTATATCACAAGAATGCAAGGTAATAATTCGTGTTGCTTTTGTCGCCTCTCGCCATTCGACTTTTTCTCCTATCAATTTTTCTATTTCTTGAGCATGTTCTTTAAACATAGTAAACTTATCCTTATCATCAGGTATGTATACTTCAGCACCTAAACATTTTTTCTGGGTATTTACAGTTAAACCGACGTGATATGACGAACTTCCTACACTCAAGTCATACCAATGTTGTGGCTGTGCTTTTCTCGCAGAAAATTCCTTGGCAAAGGATTCATTTGATTTAATATACTCTGATAGTTGTTGCCAAAAATTGAGTTGCAGCTGTTTGGTCTCGCTTAAACTAGCGACATTCTTCATTTGTTTAGCCCAATCATTAGGACGTTCTACTACGTTAAATTTGGGAGCAATTGCAGAATCATCAATTTGCCATAATTCAATTTCTACAAGAAAAAAGCCTATTTTAACACCAGTATTTTGATTCAGCCATTCTATTGCTTGACGATGTTCGTCACGTGCGCGTTTTACTATCCACACAATGACTTCCGCACCTTTCCCTGACGCATAAGTGATAAGCTTGCCAAGGTGGTCATGGTTGGTGTCTTCAAGTTGATTTTCAATTATAATACGTCTTTCTGCACCCTCCTCAATAGCATACAGATCTACATTGAAACTTCCAACAGAAGACTCACATTCTTCTAAGACGATATCAATTCCAATAGCATCACTTAATTGCTGCAAATTGCATTCTTGGGCAAGCCATTTACTAAAATCCTTCGTTTCATGCTGCCAAACAGAACGCAGGTCATTAATGCGTTTAATCTTTCCGAGCTTCATGATATCTTATTTATTTGCGTGTTCATATGCTGTATTAAATACTCTCTGATTAATGAAATTCATAAAGTCAGGGTTGTCGAGATAATTTCTACAGAATTCCGTATTCTCATTAAGCATTCGTGCAATAATCATCATCAATGACATATTACATTGCTGTTGAGCTGTTTCTCTGTCGCTATTTCGGGCGGCATTCACAAATGCTTCATCTGCTTGCAAGCGTACAGGCAATTCCTCGAGTTGTTGTTTCGCTTTTTCCTTATCCAGCCAATTAATACCATTGAACTCATCCAATATTTCGCTCAATCTTGCCATATTGAGTTCTGCTTTACCTTTAGGTGTCCCCACAGGAGTTGGTTCAATCTCTGCATCAGAGTTTTCCAGTTCAATTTTTTGCTCCTCACCTTTGACAATTCGGTATTGATCAAAGTCAATTGCCTCAATGAGTCCTTCAGTAAAATCCTCACCTCTCAACACTGGCAACTTGTGTATCAACAATGAGAAATATGTGTTTAATTTTTCCCATTCCACACTTTTAAAAGGCAAAACTGCTGCGAGGAAAGGATATGTACGCAAGAAAGATTTAATACTACTCTTACATCTGATTTGAATATTATCATCAAGCTCTTTGAATCGTTCTACAGAATTGTTGATTATAGGGTCTATTTCCTCACGAGAAGCACCAGCCCAATATTTTTCATTGAGCATGTATATATCCTCTTCAGAATATATATTAGCACTTTCAATCTCTTGAATGAGGTCATTCAACTTATTCGGATCAGTCTCTTTTGACAATATTGTTGTCTTATAGAATCGCTGGAACGAGTTTTTAATGCTATCTGTATCATTGGCAAAATCAAGTACAAAAGTATCCCGTTTTTTGGGATGACAACGATTCAAGCGAGATAGGGTCTGAACAGCTTTTACATCAGTTATGACTCTATCCACATACATCGTATGAAGCAATGGCTGGTCATAGCCTGTTTGGAACTTTTCGGCGACCACTAAGATACGATACGGATCGCGCTCCATATTATCCTCGATATCTTTTGACGGGAAACCATTTACATCAGATTCTGTAACGTCCTTGCCACCATAATTCTTACTACCAGAGAATGCAACTATCGCCTTATAAGGGCTCTTGCGCTCTTCAAGCAAGCGGCTGATTTCATAGTAAAACTCTATTGCACGAAGAATACTACTTGTAACCACCATAACACGAGCTTGTCCACCCATCTTGCCTTTGTCAATAATCTGGCTATGGAAATGCTCTACTATAATGGAAGCTTTCTGCTGAATTGTTTCAGGCTGGCTTTCCACGAATGCTCTAAGTTTCTTCTGGGCTTGCTTCTTTTCAAACTCTGGATCAGATTCTATAGCTTTGACAATCTTATGGTAGCTGTTATATGTCGTATAGTGCTCGAGTACATCCATAATGAAACCCTCTTCAATCGCCTGTTTCATTGTATACTCATGGAATGGTCGATGTCCGATTTCACCATCTGGCTGTTCAAACTCAGTTCCGAACATTTGAAGTGTTTTGTTCTTTGGTGTGGCAGTAAATGCATAATAATTTGCATTCTTTACCATCTTACGTCCTTCAATAATAGCATTCAGCTTATCTTCCAAGTCTTCACCATTTTCTCCAGCATTACCACTAAGGGCAATATTCATTTTCGCAGACATTGAACCATTCTGACTACTATGTGCTTCGTCTATGATAATGCCAAAACGCTTATGCTTCATCTCCGAACCTATGGTTTCGAGGATAAATGGAAATTTGTGTACTATTGTAATAATAATTTTCTTGCCACTCTCCAAAGTCTTACGCAATGTTTCTGCACTATCGGCCCAAGCGACAAGATTAGACAAACGCTTGAAGGAGGCGATGTTATCACGAATTTGCTTATCCAAGTTTACTCGGTCTGTAACAACGATGACACTATCCATCAACGGCTCTGTACCATCAAGCAAGCCAACAAGTTGATATGCCAACCAAGTTATTGAGTTAGATTTACCTGAACCAGCGGAATGCTGTATGAGAAATTTCTGTCCCACACCTTTTGCTCGCGTTTCTGCTAATAATAGTCGGACGACCTCTAATTGATGATAGCGCGGCCACACAACAGAAATCTTCTCCTTGCCGGTCTTCTCATCTTTCTTTTTTACAACTTGCGCATAATTCTCAAGTATATCCGACAAAGATTCTTTCTTTAATATATCCTCCCAAAAATATGATGTGCGCAGACCATTGGAATTAACAGGATTACCGGCACCACCATTGACACCTTTGTCGAATGGTAAAAACCAAGAACTTTTACCGCAAAGCCAAGTACACATACGGATATTATCATCATCAACAGCAAAGTGTACAGCACATCTTTTAGGCGCAAGTAGCGGATCACTCGCATCACGGTCAGTTTGATATTGTCTTATAGCGTTTCCAACGGTTTGACCGGTGTAATGGTTTTTCAATTCCATTGTCATCACTGGCATTCCATTTAACGAAACCATTACATCAATACTATTCGAATTATCTTTGCTATAGAATAATTGTCTTGTTACACAAAAAATATTCTTTGCATACATTTCCTGAGCGGTAGGATTCAACTCAGATGGCAACGGATAGTACATATCGAAGAGTTCCGATATGTAACGGAATCCTTTTCTCAACACATCAGTAATACCACGAGAAGCAAGCTGTTTATTCAACTCGGCAAAAAACTTACGTTCAGATACTTCGCTCGCAAAGCAGGCCGTATTCTCAACTTTCTTTTCTTGAGTAGAGAGAATAAACCGTTTTACACGCTCGGTGTCGAACGCATAATCTTTATTATAGTTTTCAGATATTCCTTCTTCGTATCCCTGAACATCTCGAAGATAGTTTACGAGGATGGACTCAAGATTTTTCTCTGATGTATCAGTTACCATAATTCCACCTATTATATTTCAGACTGCACATTGATTTGGCCTGTTACGCAATCTGCAATAAGTTTCTGTTTATATTCTTTCAAGTATGTAATTTCAGCCTCAAGTTCTCCAATAAGAGAATTAACCTTGTTACTTCGTTCTTCAATATATGCAACTATAGCTTGTTGCTCCTCAATTGGCGGAAGTGGCAGACATTGTTGTCTAAATACATCAAATTTAAAATCAGATGATCTCTCTCTTATTCCTCTATATAAGGATTGTATGTATCCATTCATTCCCATTTCCCTAATCACTATAGCAAAATATGGATTGTATACATCTTGTCTTTTCGGGGTGCATACTATATATACGGGAGTTCCTTTCCCATCTGAATCCGAGATTCCAACAGAACCCGCAAAAGCATCCATTTGGTGTATTACCAAGTCTCCTTTTCTTATGCCTTGATATCCAAATTCTTTGAATGATTCCGTAAAGCCTGTGGTTCTACGATTTTTTCTTAATGTTACTTGACCATCCCTAAAACAAGTAATAATATCATCACTATCTGATATTGGGCGATTTTCTCGGTTAAAAAGGTACTTAGCTCTTTCCTCGCTCCAATGTTCCGGTATACTATCTAACCAAGGAATACGACTATCCTTCATCTTCACATCGGGATTCAAACCTCGCGTGACGACATTGGCAATTTCAGACTCTTTTAGCTCATTAAGCAGCTGCAACTCTCTCTCTCTCTCTCTCTCGAACATACGCATCTATACATAGGGTTTTACTTTCAAGATAACTCACAATTTTCTCTTGCTCTGCAAGAGGTGGAATAGGTATAAATTTCCTTCCCAATAGAGGATAATTAATATTTTGTCCCTCTCGTATTCCAGTTACACATGTCTGTAACAACTGTATAAATGGCAAGCTTTTGAATAATACTTTAAAATAATCTGTAAATTGCTTTTCTGTTGGTGTAAGAATAGTATATGCAGCACTTATTATACCTTGATAATATGCGTATTCTATTCCTCCTTCAAAAGAGCGAAGGCTAATTACAAAATCACCCACTTTTACAAGCTTAAGACCTTCAAAGCCTTTGTTTACGACCACAACTCGATTCTGATACATTGATTGTGGTATCACACCATGAGATTGTGTTGCACACAACATCTGCTCTTCTGGATGATTTTTCTCTGAACGCTCAGAAAAACAGTATTTTAATTTTCGTTTTTCCCAGTGGCTTGGCAACTTGTTCAACCATACCATGCCAGTATCTTTGTATTCATCGTACCGTCTCATCCCTTACCTAAAATATCGTCCAATATACCATCAGTACGCTCCTCAATAATACGAATATCTCGTGTTATATCCTCTATAGAACGTAACGCCTTTGGTTTATAAAAGTATTTTGTAAATGAGAGTTCGTAGCCAACTTGTATAGATTTTTCATCTATCCAAGCATCGTGAGTATATGGCAGAATTTCATTTTGTAAGAATCCATCAATACCTCCCTCATAGCGAAATGGGATTATCTCTGTATCTTCCAATGCTTTGTCTGCAATTGGGCAACCATCTGAATCAAGAACGATTTCTGCATCTGGACAAGTTATAGTATAGTGCTTTTGGAGTAAATCAATATGTTTCTTTTTAGGTTTACTCTTCATTTCTTTTATTGCAGCCTTCAATAACTCTTGCAGAACATTGAAATCATAATCAGACGAATGATTGTATTGCTTGACAAAAGTCATTACCTCACAACAAATAGCACCATCTTTCTCCTTACGACACATTTCTGCCTCACGCTCTTCATTATACTCAAAACGAAGGCGCAAAGGACGGCATACTTTCACACTCCAATAGCCAAACTCATTGTTTGGGAAAATCTTGCTTTGCGGTGTTTCGGCAAAATCGGTAAGCAATTTTACAATCTGCTGTCGGTCATATTCGGTCGTTTCACAATTCTTCTCGCCTAAATTCTTACGCAACGGAGACTTAATTTCAGTTGCATCAATCAGTTGAACATAACCGCGACGACGTTCTTCCTTGCGGTTTGTTACAATCCATATAAATGTACCAATACCTGTATTGTAAAAGTCTTTTTCGGGCATAGCCACAATGGCTTCCAACAGGTCATTTTCAATAATATATCGACGAAGGTTACTTGCCCCGCTACCGGCATCGCCAGTAAAAAGAGAAGAACCATTATGGACCTCGACTATACGAGTGCCGAGCTTTGTTGAGTTCTTCATACGTGAAAGATTGTTGGCAAGAAACATCATTTGACAATCGCCAATATCTGGGATAAATGATATTTCCTCGTCATCTTTCCCTATCAATGTAAAGCGGCTGTCTGTAAACTTCTTCTTCTCCGTTTCTGCCAATCCTCGTTTCTTAAGGTCCTCTTTCCAGGGGGTACCAAATGGAGGATTAGAGATACAAAAATCATAAGTTTCGCCTGGATGTCCATCCCGTGAAATGGTACTATCGAACGCAATGTATTCACGCATCTCTGCGCCGTGCGCATACTGGAATGCCTGAATATCTCCTGAAATCATCAGGTCGGCCTTACAGGTTGCAAAAGTTTCGGGCTGAAGCTCTTGCCCATATATTAACACTTGGACATTCTTGCCTCTTTCGTTAGCAACTTCTCTAATACGTTCCTGTGCAATAGTAAGAATGCCACCAGTTCCGCAAGCACCATCATACACCGTGTATGTGCTATCTTTAATTTTGTCTGCAATTGGTATAACTGCCAAATCCGCAAGGAGTTTTACATAATCACGAGGTGTGAAATGCTCACCGGCTTCCGTTACATTATTTTCTTCATTAAATTTTCTGAGTAACTCCTCGAACATCGTACCCATTGTATGATTATCAAGGGCAGGAAATTTCACATTACCATTATCATCAAGAACAGGCTTATTGCTAAGATTTATCTTATCATCTGTGAATTTCTCAATTATACTCCCTAAACGTTCAGCCTCCGTAAGGTTATCGACCATTTGACGAAGATGAAACTTATCAAGAATATCCTGAACATCTTTACTGAAACCATTAAGGTAATCATTGAAATTCATCTTCAGCCGTAACGGATCAGTTTCACTCTTCAAGGTCTTCATTGTGAAAAGTGAAGTATTATAGAAAGGATACCCTGTCGTGTTAAACAATATTGGATCTTGATTGGCTATTTTATTATCATCAAGCATCTTTTTCTGAGCCAGTAAGGTTGCTTTTGTGGGTTCAAGAAGCACATCTATACGACGTAACACCATCATTGGCATAATAATTTTCTTGTATTCGCCTTTATCAAAGGCATACACAAGTACATCTGTTGCGATATTCCAGATGAAAGAAAATAGTTGATTATATTGAGCTTGTTCCATATTCTTTTGCTACTCTTTGGTGGGTGTTATTAGTGTTCTCACATCAACATCCAAGCATTTTGCTACCTCTTGTAGTTGGGCAATAGACGGTTGCGACTTATTTGAACACCATCTTGAAACTGTATTCTCAGATTTGCCCATTTGCTCGGCCAACCATCTATTAGTTCTTTGCTTTTCTGCAAGCACTACCTTTATCCTATTCATCACTATTTGTTGATTATTCGACATCAGTATTCAAATTATACCCATTAAATTATAAACAAAATTACACCTAATTTTCCATATAGCCAAGCACATAAGCAACAAAAACATCATTTAGAGGAAATGGAAGCTGTTGGCATATAGCTATGCAAAAGAACACATGTACCGTTTTTATCTATTCCATACAATGAATTTCCTTTTCAAAAAAATTATGCTGCACAAACATTATGTTCGTACAGCATAATATAAAGCCCCAATTACGTTCCTTATTCAATTACATATAAATCAATACTATATATCATTCCTCTTGATAATTTGACACACGAGAGCAGTTATTCAAACTTGCAGCGTTCATCTAACACCCCGGTAAACATCCCCATTTCTCTCTTAGAAATTCCCAGCTGTACTACCAACTCCCGCCATTTTTTTACAGTTTCAATCACCTCAGAAATAATTTTCTCTGCAGTTTTCTGATTCAGCATATAATCTTCGCAAGCATCAAACAAAATGTTCAAATCTGCCTTGTTGGAAGCCGATGAAATAAGCAGACTTTGACATTCATTCAGAGTGGGATTCATATCGTATGCAGGAGAGAGTGTCCAACCTTTTGCAGTCAAAAGAAAACCATGATTACGGAAATGGTCATCGCTATTACCAATACAGATATTGAAAGCCACACGGCGATAGAGTTCATACAGATTCTCTTCCACATTCGTGCAGTTCTGGATTATGAAATCGACTATATCCAGATAACCGTGCCCTGTAGTTGCATTATCGCCGTCATTAAGTCCCAATAAAGTCATGGCAGAAGCAAAATGAATTCGTTTTCCTTCTTGGGTTCTGTCAAAGCGTTGCGAAAGCAAGGTGTGATATTTCTCTCCTGTTGCCAGCACTTTGGTTTTCGCGGCCTTTATACCTGCTTTTGTAGCAAGAAGGTGACTGAAATGCTCCCAAAGTCCGGCATCGTAATCATCTTTGCGTGAAGGGAACTTTGCGATATAAAGTGTTTTGTCCGTATCAATTACACTGGCTTTGGGCCTTGCACCGCCCAATGAGGAACCCGGTTGAACAAGTTGTACAATCCACTTTCTGTTGGGCAGCACGTTATCCTCTTCGCTTTTCTCAATCTCAGCACTGGCTGCAATCAATTCTCTAATATCCGTCAGAGGTGGAATTTTCAACGACTCACTCACATTTATAAACTCTCCTTCGGGATTTTCCTTGAAGCGGAATGCTCCCATTCGGGAGAAGTCATCAATACCGGTCAGGAAGTCGAATGAAGATAAACGTCGTACAGGTCGCTTTTCTTCCATTGCTGCAAGCTGCTCACGACGCAATAATAGAGTACGCCCCCATCGATCAGGTAAGGCATCCGAAAAACATCCGAATATATCTTTCTCCGGTTGTGTATATTGTTGTCCCGGATAATTATTCAAGTCCTCACTCAAAAACAAATCGCCATGCTTTTTCAACCATTCATCGCTAAACGTGAAGCAATAGCTATCTGAGCCACGAAGTGATTCGTAGCCCAACTCGCCAATAAGTTCCACCTCTTTCAGCCAGTCAAAATCAGCATATACATATAACTTCTTCATCGCCTACTCCTTTTTTGATGCACGTTCCCGTGTCTTCAAACTTAAATCCTGCAAGGCTTTCCCCAATTTATCTTCTTTGGCCAGCCACAGAATATCATCGTCAAGTTGCAAGGCATACAAAACACGCAAATAAATACCGATTGCCACAGTCGGCACGCCTCTCTCTATTCGGGATACGGTTAACGGAGAGCAGGTAGCACGTTCAGCCACTTGGGCCACACTCAAATTTCTGCGTAAACGAGCCAACTTAATCTGTTCTCCCACAACCGACATCTTTTGCTCCAATTTTCGGGGCAACTTAGTCCCCATTGTATTCTTCGCCATACTCAATACATCATATAATATGCAAAGATAATGCTTTTTATTTATTTAATGATATATTACAGACAAAATATAGCAACATCATACAACCAGATATGCACATAACCCAGTTTCAAGACTCGTCCTCAAAGATCAATTGCTATTATATTGTTTACAAGGGCCATACACACACATCAACAAACAAAATATTATTTGTTACATTAAATACACAACTCTCCTTTACAACATCACATTGAAAACTCATTTTGCTTGCCCCACAAAAAACAACTTTACTTTATTCCCGTATTCATATATACGCACATTAAAATAAAGCTAAAAAAGGGAAAGAAAGAGATGACTGCGCCAAAGCAGAACTATACTTGCCGACTTTTCTTTTGGCTGCAATAACAAGCTAAAATATCCGTGACCCCATCTACGATTTTACAACCATAATCGGCGAAATAATCACTGATATGCCTTATCTTTGTGAAGCGGGGATTGCAAGGACTAAAAGGACGATTTCCCTCTTTTTCCCTCCGCTTGAAGACAAACGAAGGTTAAAAACGTTAAATCTTCAATTTTAGGCGAAAAAACAAGTAAAATTTTGAGCTTTCTATCTTTTAAGCCATAAACCACTGATAACCAATTGGTCTAATATGCTGCATCGGCAAATAATTGCCGCAAACCACGATCCGGTATTATCGGCAACGGCTTCAGGCGCTCCGTACGAGTGCCTATTTGTGACTCGGAATCATGGTACAAACGAAGGAAACAACAAGTCCACGACGGTCCGAACGGCATTAAAATCGGAGGACATTTCAGATGTTCATGCCGAATCGCTTGTTTATTACGGGAATTTTTGCGAACATTGTAAACAGGTTGTGCGCTGAAAATGGAAAATAGCCCCCGGAATACAATCCCAAAAAGCTTCGCGGCGTGTAAAACATGGACATAAAGAGAGACAAGGACGATGCGTCTTTATGGAATCGATTTCTCGACGGAGACCGGGAGGCTTATGCGTATATTTTCGAGAGATATGTCCGTGTGCTGTTTATGTACGGGTCCCAGTTCACCGGCGACCGGGAACTGGTAAAAGACTGCATCCAGGATGTTTTCGTCAAGATATACTCCAACCGAAGCAACCTGCGCCCTACCGACAACATCAAATACTACCTGTTCGCGGCGCTCCGCAACAGCCTCATAAACGCCCTGAAACGCGACAAAGCCCGATTCGGAGGGGGGGGGGGGATTCCGACACCGACGCAAAGGCGAAAGAGCAGGCCTGTGAGGACGCATCCCGCATAATCGAAATCCGGGAAGAGGAGGCGATCATGCAGAACAGGGTCGCCGAAATCATGTCGGCCCTCACGCCGCAGCAAAAGCGGGCCGTGCATTACCGGTATATCGACAATCTCAGCATCAGCGAGATTTCCGACGTCATGAATATGAGTTACCAGGCTGTCCTAAACACCATCCAACGGGCTTTGAAGCGAATCCGCACAAATTATTTGAATTAATTTCCGGAAAAGTGATTATAAAATCCGAGCCGCGGTGTTTACTGTATAAAACTGCGCCCGGATGGACAACAAAGATTATAAACTCTTTACCCTCGAAGATTTCCTATCGGACGATTTTTTCATTGCATCGGTGAAAAGTCCCGTACGCCAAAGCACCGCTTTCTGGCAGGACTTCGTAGCGTCCGATCCGCCCAATATCAGCGAATATCTCGTCGCCCGGAGGTATATCGAATCCTCGAACGAAATCCTGCCTTTCATTACCGACCGGGAGATCTCCCTGCTATGGGACAACATCGTCGCGGAAACGGGCCTGAACAAACCGGAACGGCGCCCCCGCCGGAAATACATGCTCTACCCGGCGGCCGTCGCCGCGTCGGTCCTGATGCTGTTCGCCCTGTGGCCGTCGGACGACGTGACGCGGCATGTCGAAATCTGCGAATACGCCTGCGCAAAAGCCGACTCCACTGAAAGCAGGGAGGCCAAACTGATCCTGTCGGACGCCAAAACCGTGGTCATCACGGACAAGGAGGCCGAAATCCGCTACGACGATTCGAAAATCACGGTCAGCCGGTCGCAGATACCCAAGGAAGAATCGGCCAAATACAACCAGCTCATCATCCCGAAAGGCAAAATGTCGCGCCTCACCCTCTCCGACGGAACCAAAGTGTGGGTCAATGCCAATACACGGATCGTCTATCCGGCGGAATTCACCGGCAAGCAGCGGGAAATCTACGTCGACGGCGAGATTTTCCTCGACGTCGTGCACGACGACCGTCCGTTCATCGTGCGGACCAAAGGGCTGAACATCGAGGTCATGGGAACCCGTTTCAACGTATGCGCATACGACAAAGGGGAACTCGAACGCATCGTCCTGGTGGAAGGGTCCGTACGGGTCGCGGACAAGACGGGAGGAAACAAGAGGGTCCTCGAACCGAAGCAGATGTACGAAGCTGCGGGAGGAGAGACGCGCGTCGAAGAAGTCGACGTCCGCAAATACGCATCGTGGATCGAGGGATTGTACTATTTCGACAGGGAGAGGCTGGAAAACGTCGCCCGGCTTCTGTCCGATTATTACGGCGTCTCGATCGTTTGCAGCGAGAAAACGGGCGGGTTCGCCTGCTCCGGCAAACTGGACCTGAAAAGCGACCTCGACGAAGTGTTGCTCGGATTGAGCCTGAGCCTGCCGGTAGTCTGCGAGCACGTGGGAGACGACATGTATATCATCGTACTCAAAAACGACTGAATCCCAACCTTAAAACCCCGAAAAACCGAAGAGCCTATGAGATAAAACCGAATTCCGAAAAAACGACCGGACGATACTGGTACTATCGCCCGGTCTGCGATCTAACCGTTAAACTGCTAAAAATTAACCATTAAATCCCTACAAAGGTATGAATAATAACAATAAGTCATGCTGTAAGAAATCATTATTTCGCCGGGAATTGTGGGTGGTACGGATGGCGTTCCTGTTTCTGACGCTCGGAATGTGGCCGGCAAATGCCGCCGCAGCCGCTCCGAAAGCCACTCTTTTATCGATCAACGCCAAAAACAAACCCGTAAAGGAGGTGTTCGCAGAGATCGAGAAAAAAACCGAATACATTTTCTTTTATTCCGACGACATCGTCGACGTCGACCGCAGCGTCTCGGTCGACGTGAAAAACGGGAGCGTCGAAACGGTCCTCGACCAGATTTTCCGATCGACGGACAACTCCTACGAAATCAAGGACCGCCAGATCTTCATCGTAAAGCCGGAAAAAAGCGCCGCGAAAAAGAACGAATCCGTCCGGCAGCAACCCGGGACCAAGCGGATCACCGGCACGGTCACCGACGCCAAGGGAAACCCGCTGGCGGGTGTGAACGTGATCGTGAAGGGGACGACGATCGGAGTGTCGTCCAACATCGACGGTACGTACGTGATCGACATCCCGCTCCATGCGTCGCTCGTTTACAGCTACATCGGCTATCTGAACCAGGAGATCACGCCCGGGGCCGAGAGCATCTGCAACATCGTCCTCGACGAGGACAACCGGGTGATGGAAGAGGTGGTGGTGGTCGGGTTCGGCCAGCAGAAGAAGGAGAGCGTCATCGGCGCGATCCAGTCGTTCAAGACCTCCGACATGAAGATGCCCGCCGCCAACCTCACGAACAGTTTCGCAGGCCGCATCGCCGGCGTGATCTCGGTGCAGCAGTCCGGAGAGCCGGGCGCCGACGGAGCGAATTTCTGGATTCGCGGCGTAAGCACCTTTGCCGAGGCCGCGCAGAATCCGCTGATCCTGATCGACGGCGTGGAGTGCTCCTCGTACGACCTGAACGCCCTCGCCCCCGAGGTGATCGAGAATTTCTCGATCCTCAAGGATGCCACGGCGACGGCGCTCTACGGATCGCGCGGCGCAAACGGCGTGATGATCGTGACGACGAAAACCGGGCAGGGCGGCAAACCGAAAATCAACCTGCGCGTCGAGGGGCGCATGTCGATGCCCACACAGATTCCCGAACTCGCCGACGGCGTACAGTACATGCGGATGTTCAACGAGGCCATCGAAGCGCGCACGCCCGGGGCCGAGCCGAAATTCTCGGAGGAGGCGATCCAGGGAACGATCGACAAGCTGGACCCCTACGTCTACCCCAACGTCAACTGGTACAAGGAGCTTTTCAAGCGGCAGACCTACACGCAGGCGGTCAACCTGAACGTCTCGGGCGGCATCGCCAAGCGGGTGACCTACTTCATGAGCGCGTCGATCACCAACGAATCGGGCCTGCTGAAGCAGGCTCCGGAGAACCCCTTCAAGAACAACATCCACAACCTGCGCTATTCGTTCCAGTCGAACGTCAGCAGCCAGCTCACCAAAACCACCAAGGTGGGCGTGAAACTGAATATCCAGGTGCAGGATTACACCGGGCCGCTCAACGACGTGAATTACCTCTTCGGCCGGGTGATGTGGGCCTCGCCGTCGCAGTTTCCCGTGAAATTCCCGCAGACCGGGGAGATGAACTACATCCCCTTCGGCAACAAATCGGGCGGTCCCCAGTCCAACATGTACGCCAACCCGTACGCCTCGCTGGCGCAAGGCGTCAACGAGATGTTCAGAACCACCTCGATGGGAACGCTCGATTTCGAGCAGAAGCTGGACTTCATCACCAAGGGGCTTTCCATCACGGGGCAATTCTCGCTCAAGGTCTTCAACAGCACCTCGACGGGCAAATACATCTCGCCGTTCTACTTCGAGATCGACCCCAACACGCTGGTCAAGAACGACGACGGCAGCTACACCTACGACCTGCGCTCGATCAACACCAACGGCAGCAACGCCGCCGTGGCGCGGAACTCGAACTCCAGCGACCGCCTCACCAACACCAACATCATGCTCAACTACCAGCGTGAATTCGGCAAGCACGACGTGAACGCCCAGTTCATCTACCTGCAACGGGGCTACTTCCGCAACAATCCCGCGAGCAACAACTACAACGCCGCACTGGGAGAGAGAAACCAGGGTATCGCAGGCCGCCTGACCTACAATTTCGACAGACGCTACTACACCGAATTCAATTTCGCCTACAACGGCAGCGACAACTTCGTCGAGGGGAAAAAGTTCGGATTCTTCCCGTCGATCGCCCTGGGTTACATCCTCTCGAACGAGAAATTCTTCGAACCGCTGACCAAAGTCGTCAGCCTGCTGAAAGTGCGCGGTTCCTACGGTCTGGTGGGCAACTCGCTCACCAGCGAACGCTTCCAGGGCTACACGCACCTGACCATGGACGGCAAGAGCTACTCGTTCGGCCCGGCGTTCAACAGTTCGATGAAGGGCGCGGTGATAACCCGCTACGGCAACCCCTACGCCACGTGGGAAACCTCGCTGAAAAAGAATATCGGACTGGAAATCGGTCTGTTCGACAACCGGTTCCTGCTGATCGCAGACTTCTTCCGCGAAAACCGCGAACGCATCCTGCTGACCCGCCAGACAGTTCCCGCAACGGTCGGCATGGGCAGCGCCACGCCGTTCGCCAACATGGGCAAGACGCGGAACCAGGGCGTGGACCTCTCGCTCGAATACAACCATGTCTTCAATCCCGATTTCCTGCTGACCTTCAAAGGAACGTTCACCTACGCGAAAAACACGCTGATCTTCCGCGACGAACCCGACTACGAATGGGATTACCAGTACGAGCGCGGCGGTCCGATGAACCGGATCGGGCCGGCTTACGTCGCACTGGGGCTTTTCAAGGATCAGGACGACATCGACAGCAGCCCCGACCAGTCGGCCGTGATGGCCAACGTCAGACCGGGCGACATCAAATACAAGGACCTGAACGGCGACAAGAAGATCGACCAGTACGACCGCACCTACATCGGCGACCCGTACATTCCCCAGATCGTCTACGGCTTCGGGCTTTCGGCGAAATACAAGCGGTGGGACTTCTCGGTCTATTTCCAGGGCGTCTCGAAGGTGTCGATCTACATGAACGACATCCACCCGTTCGGCGTCTACCACAAGAACGTGCTCGGGTTCGTCGCCAAGGACTACTGGTCGGAGAGCAACCCGAACCCCGCGGCCGCCTATCCGCGCCTCTCGCACACCGACGGCCGCGACAACACGGAGGTGCTCTCCTCCTACTGGCTCCGCGACGGCGCGTTCCTGCGCCTGAAAAACCTCGAAATCGGCTACTCGTTCAAGTGGATGCGGGTCTACCTTTCGGGGGCCAACCTGCTGACGTTCTCGCCCTTCAAACATTGGGACCCCGAACTGGGCGGTTACGACAACAAGCCGGAGTCGTCCAGCGCCAACCGGGGCAACGGACTCCGATACCCGCTCCAGAAGATCGTGAACATCGGAGCGCAGTTTAACTTTTAACGACCGAAGAATTATGAAACCGCAATATATCCTATTATCGCTTTGCCTCGTGCTGGCCGG
>ERZ827469.451-NODE-451-length-47333-cov-11.449638_pt1 | contig 47333 bp, 58 predicted proteins | sample MGYA00519917_ERZ827469 | MGnify/ENA primary metagenome ERZ827469 (study PRJEB31778, sample SAMEA3449314) | human gut metagenome | biome: human gut; feature: human-associated habitat; material: faeces | place: United Kingdom | collected 2010/2012 ... | reverse complement strand
GGTGTTGGGGGTTCTGGTCGTTTACGGCCAGAAATCCCTACAGGCGCGTTTCTACAAACGTTTAGGACGTATATCGCGAATTTTAACTATGGATAGCTCAATTGTTCGTAGATCTAATGCCCCACGTGTCAGCGTGGGGTGCTACTTCGGAGCGTAGCGACAAATCGAACCGGCGCGACGTTTACGTCGCTGCAAGGGCGGTCACTTATCCAGAGCTGTAAGGCTCTTATATTTATATATCTTGTTCTCTAAAAGAAAAGGACTGTCTCTACGCATCTAACCTTCTGATTGCATACAATAAAAAAAACCATTTGCATCTATATGTTCATAACTCATAAAAATGGCTCTCAAAACGTTTTTTTTTGCGTGGTAAGTCGAGGGGAATACCGTGTCGGTGGCTACTTATTAACCAAACCCATGCTAGAGGCGTAGCAAAGCCTCCGTTGATACGGATAAGTTGAAAAAGGTAGATCAGGCGGTGTTAGGGTCGTCAGAACTGGCGACAGTACGATAATACATGATGCGCTTATTCAGAAGGTGTTTCACCGAAGCTAAATCGATACCTTCATGCAACCCCTGGCGGATTTCACTTTGAATCTGTTTGGCAACCATATGCCGCAGCTCTTCATCTTTTTTCGCTACTGCAACCTTGGCCGCCTTCTGAATTTTCTTCATTTCCTGAGATGCTTTACGGCGCTTCCAAGTTGTCTCTATATACTGCTGCTTCTGGCGTCTACGTGCTTCAGTAAGGCTGATCGCGGCTTCCCCTTTCTTTAGCAACCCGCGATTTATCCATGCTAACTGTTGATTTTGTGCTCTTTTAAACGCATCCGCGCCTACACCTATAAAATCGAAAAACAGCTCCGTAACTTCTATTTCAGCAGGGAAATATTGCTTAGTTACTTTATCCCAAATGAGTTTGTACTGGATCAACCCCCATGCGGCCAGCGTATGTGCAGCTCGGGTAGCGCGAGTGATTGAGAGATTACCGGCTTTTGAAACCGTCGCCAGTCCCGCTTCATTCGCTAAGGTTGTGAAACAAGCCGGAATCGTGCCTGAGGCAATATGAAGGTGATAACACATTGCATGAGCAAGAGCGCAGATAGCCCGTGCACGATGTTTATTGAAATGGCGCTGCCGTTCTATGCGTTGGTGCGTCTTATGATGGTAAGCGGGAAGGAAGTAGAAGCCCTCCCAACGCGATACGTCGCGTTTGGACACAGCACTGATCAGGCGCTTATTGAACGCTGGCAATTCGTGTTTATGGTGTGCTGGTATCTGAAACGCCGGGTTAGCGTTGAGTACATAGCAATCACGCACTAACGGAGTAGAGGATGTGTTTTGTTCAGACACCGCCGCCCGCACTTATGGCGAACAGGGGTTGCTTTGAGGAATACATTGGTTATAATCCTTCTTAGGTTTCGTACCTAGCCCTGACTATCATGTCCGCTCGCCAAAGTAGAGCATGATTGTCGGGGCTTTGTTTTTTGGGCTTTTCAACCCATTCCTTTGCTACCTTTCGGCGTAGCGACCAAAATCATTTCCTGAGAGTTGAATAACTGCTAAATGATTTCTTCTCATGAATACCGCGTAAGCTATCACGCTGAAGAGGCATAGATCAAGATCAGTTTCCCCATAACGCGATCACTTGGATCATTTTACGTCGTTAAACCCGCAATTCCTTCTGGCTTCTGTTATTAGCTCTTCAAGCACTGCGGTTTGAGTCATGTTGTAAAGCTCTGATAAAAAAACCAAATCTGCCTTTACATCATTACGAATAGATGTTTTCAACTCAGTATGCGTATGCTTTCTTCGCTGTTTTAGGGGTCAGTTTGGATATCGAAAATTATTGTACGTTAAGCGCATTTTTCGACCCTCGCAGAGGGCTACTCATCCCTACCCCCGACGAAATCTGACTGAACCTATTCATGTACCAGGTCCCGCAGATATCATCCGGGCAGGGGTCTTCCTTCCGGGCCCGGATTATGCCATTTATAAGATATATTAACCCGTTGTTTTTATAGAATAAAAAAAACTTTCAGGGCTGGCTCTTTGATATATTTACATACTATAGTGGGGTATGTGTTGATCTTAATATCATACTCCCCTATAGTATAATAAATAAAAAGCTGTGAGGTAAGCAATGCCCAGTACTCCTGAAGAGAAAAAAAAGGTCCTAACCCGGGTTCGCCGTATTCGGGGTCAGATTGATGCTCTGGAAAGAGCACTTGAAAGTGGCGCTGAATGCCGTTCCGTTCTCCAGCAAATCGCCGCCGTCCGAGGCGCCGCTAACGGACTGATGGCAGAGGTGCTGGAGAGCCACATACGGGAAACCTTTGACCAGAATGACAGCTACAGTCATGAAGTCAGTAAATCAGTTGACGATACGATTGAGCTGGTTCGTGCCTATCTTAAATAGGTGAGGCCATTATTACATTGAGGATATATTACGTATGAAATCACGTGCCGCTGTTGCATTTGCACCAGGGAAGCCCCTGGAGATTGTTGAAATTGATGTTGCTCCGCCTAAAAAAGGCGAGGTGTTGATTAAAAACACCCACACAGGTGTCTGCCATACCGATGCCTTTACCCTCTCAGGGAATGACCCTGAGGGCGTTTTCCCGGTGGTTCTCGGCCACGAGGGAGCCGGTATCGTCGTTGAAGTTGGTGAAGGCGTCACCAGTGTGAAGCCGGGTGACCATGTTATTCCGCTCTACACCGCTGAATGCGGGGAGTGTGAATTCTGCCAGTCCGGTAAAACGAACCTCTGTGTATCGGTTCGCGAGACTCAGGGCAAAGGACTGATGCCTGACGGGACCACTCGCTTTTCATACAACGGTCAGCCTCTTTACCACTACATGGGATGTTCCACATTCAGTGAATACACCGTTGTGGCCGAGGTTTCTCTGGCAAAAATTAACCCGGAGGCGAACCATGAACACGTCTGCCTGCTGGGTTGTGGCGTGACTACCGGTATTGGCGCCGTCCATAACACGGCTAAAGTGCAGCCGGGCGATTCAGTTGCCATTTTTGGTCTGGGGGCAATTGGTCTGGCTGCGGTACAGGGGGCCCGTCAGGCAAAAGCGGGACGTATTATCGCTATCGATACTAATCCGACAAAATTTGACCTGGCCCGTCAGTTCGGGGCCACTGACTGCATTAACCCGAATGATTATGACAAACCGATTAAAGATGTTCTGCTGGATATCAACAAGTGGGGTATTGACCATACCTTTGAATGTATCGGTAACGTTAACGTCATGCGTGCAGCGCTGGAAAGTGCTCACCGTGGGTGGGGGCAGTCCGTTGTCATTGGTGTCGCAGGGGCCGGACAGGAGATTTCCACCCGTCCTTTCCAGCTGGTCACCGGGCGCGTATGGAAAGGTTCCGCGTTTGGCGGAGTAAAAGGCCGCACTCAGCTCCCCGGTATGGTCGAGGATGCCATGAAGGGCGATATTGACCTTGAGCCATTTGTAACCCATACGATGACACTGGATGAAATCAATGACGCCTTCGAGCTTATGCATGAAGGTAAATCTATCCGGACAGTGATTCATTACTGATCCCATCAGAATTTTAATCAACTCAAACTGAAGGAAGTGGAAAATGACAACTCCGGTAATTTCTGGTGACGGCATCTTTTCTCATGTGTTCATTGGCGCAGCCGATGTCGAGAAATCCTCCGCATTTTACGATGTCGTCCTGGGCACGCTTGGTATCAATAACCTCGGCCCGTTTGGCAACGGCTGGGTACTCTATGGCCGCGAAAAGCCGGCATTTATCATTGCCCGTCCGGGCAACGGTGAAGCACCTTCCGCTAACGGGGTGACTGTCGGCTTCGCTGCTGCCACCCCGGAAGAGGTTGATGCTTTCCATGCTGCCGGCCTTGCCGCCGGTGGAGCTGATGAAGGTCAACCTGGCCCGCGTGGTCACCTTCCCGGGGCCTATGCTGCCTACCTGCGGGATCCGGCGGGTAACAAAATCACGGCGTATACGTTTATCTGACGTCCGGATTTAAAGATACTTCCCCTGGCTTCGGTCAGGGGAAATAACCATGAGATAACGGCTGATGGAACTCATTGAGCAGCATGCCAGCTCTGGCGGCTGGCAAAACGTGTACCGGCATTATTCACAATCCCTTAATTGTGAAATGAATTTCGGTGTGTATCTTCCTCCCAAAGCAGTAACAGAAAAACTGCCGGTACTATACTGGTTGTCGGGCCTGACCTGTACTGAGCAGAATTTCATCACCAAATCAGGTATGCAGCATTATGCAGCCCGGCATAACGTCATCGTTGTTGTCCCGGATACCAGTCCCCGGGGTAATAATGTCCCGGATGCCGACAGTTACGATCTTGGCCAGGGGGCCGGTTTTTATCTGAACGCGACGGAACAGCCGTGGAATGTTCATTACAGGATGTATGACTATATTCTCAGAGAGCTTCCGGATGTCGTCATGAATCATTTTCCTGCAACGGCAAGAAAATCTATATCCGGTCATTCTATGGGAGGGCTGGGTGCTCTGGTGCTGGCTCTGCGAAATCCTGGTGAATATGTGAGCGTATCAGCATTTTCCCCGATAGTATCGCCTTCTCAGGTGCCATGGGGGCAACAGGCATTTAGCGCTTACCTGGGTGAAAACAGAAAAACGTGGGAAGCCTACGATCCAGTCAGCCTCATTTTAAAGGGCGAAAAATTACCAGAAATCTTCATTGATCAGGGGCTGAGTGACGCCTTTTATGAAGAGCAACTGCGCACCAAAATCCTTGAGAGAGTATGCAATGAGATGAACGTCAATGCGTCGTTCCGATATCATACTGGATACGACCACAGCTATTATTTCATTTCCAGTTTCATTGGCGAGCACATTGCTTACCATGCAAACAGACTAAGGTTGTTCGGGTGATTTAATTTCCTTCCACAGAAAATGTGCTTAATTCCTGGCCCTGTACAGGGCCTGAATCCTGCAGACCTGGGATGTGCTGTAACCGGTGGCCTCAGACGTTTCTCTGATACTTAGTTTCTTTACCTGCCGGTAGTAAATTACCTTTTGATGCCGTTCCTGGTCTGCCTGTTTGCCCCGGTATTTACCCAGCGTATGTGCCCGTTCAATGCCCTGTTTCTGGCGCTGGCGACGGCTCAGCCAGTCCTTATGTGACATTGCGGCCATCAGGTCGATAAGCATATTGTTGATGGCGGTGATCACTGCGCGGGTGATCGGATCAGCCTGCGAAGGGTCTTTATCTGACAATGTCTGCCATGAGGTGGGAACATCCAGGCTGACAATCCGCAGCTCGTGTTGTTCTATCTGCTTTTTCAGCGTCATCCAGTCGCTGTTGCTGAGACGTGTCAGACGGTCTATCTGCTCGACCAGCAAAATATCATTGTGATGACTGTCCATCAGTAAGCGCCCCAGCTCCGGGCGGTCAAGTTTTGTCCCGCTGATGTTCTCCCGATAGTAGCTGGCGATTTTATGCCCCCGTTCCTGGACAAACTGCTCCAGCATCTCTTTTGCCCGATCGGCGAACTGATCTTCCGTTGATGCCCTTAAATAAGCTCTGATGAACATTTTTTCACCGCACTATCGCATTTAGGTTGTTGCATTTAATCTATCGCATATAGGCTATATCATTCATCGTGTGCCGTCACGTTTTGACTATAGTGTAAGGGTACACCCTTATGCGATAACCACTTTTGTTAAAAATACCGCACCAAATAATTTACGAGGAAAACTATATGGCAAGGAGGCAGATTCTTTCGCTGTCGGAAAGAGAATCATTACTGGCATTACCAGACGATGAGTTAACGCTGACCAGAATGGCGTATTTCAATGAACATGACCTGGCACTTATCGGTGCTCACCGTAAACCCGCCAGTCGTTTTGGTTTTGCCGTCCTTCTTTGCTATCTGAAAAATGTAGGCTTTGCTCCGGATAAAAAAATTTCCCCCTCTGATGCGCTGCTGAAACATATCGCCAGCAGGCTAAAACTCACCGAGGATCTCTGGTCAACTTATCTTTCCGGCAGGGATACCACCCGGCGCGAGCATTTAACCGAACTGTACCGCTATCTTGGCGTAAAGGCGTTCACCGGCAAAATACAGCAGGACTGTATTACACACCTTCTGTCGATGGCGACGCGCACTGATAAAGGTATTCTCTTGGCCGAAGAGTTACTAATCTACCTCCGGCAGAACAACGTGATAATCCCCGCTATTGATGTTGTGGAACGTACCTGTGCGGAGGCCATGGCAGGCGGAGATAAAATCGTATTTCAGGCCCTGAATGCCCCGTTAACTCCGGCTCACAGGGATGCCCTGGATCGTTTACTTGAGTCATCAGATAATCAGTCTTCCAGGCTGACATGGCTTCTGCAACCGCCGGGTAAAATCAATGGTAAGAACGTGCTGCAACATCTTGATCGGCTCAGTAGCATTGAATCGCTGGCATTACCGGAAGGTATAGATCGTAGCATTCACCAGAACCGGTTACTGAAACTGGCGCGGGAAGGCCGAAAGATGAGCAGTCGGGATTTGACTCGGTTTTCAGCAGCCCGGCGTCATGCGATCCTGGTGTGCGTGCTGGAAGAAGCCAGAGCCACACTGATAGACGAAGTGATTGAACTGCATGAGCGCATGCTGAATAGTCTTTTCAGCAAAGCCAAAAGAACACAGGCTGAGCGCCTTCAGCAGACCGGCAAGCTGATCCAGTCAAAACTGAGGCAGTACATCGATGTCGGTCAGGCGCTGTCTGATGCCCGTGATTCCGGTGGCGATCCATGGCTCGCAATAGAAAACATACTGCCATGGACAGAATTTGTCGCCAGTCTGGAGGAAACACGTCATCTCGCCAGAAAAAATAATTTTGACCCGCTACATATTATTACCGAGAAATACAGCACATTACGGAAATATGCCCCGCGCATGTTGTCCGCTTTACAGTTAGTCGCCACCCCGGCAGCGCAACCTCTGGCTGATGCCCTGGTTGTGATCAAGGATATGTACCGGAATCAGTCACGTAAAGTTCCGGCGACAGCGCCGCTTGAGTTTGTTCCTGAAAGCTGGCGCAAGGTGGTAATTACACCGGCGGGTATTGACCGACAGTACTATGAATTCTGTGCGCTTAGCGAGCTTAAAGGGGCGTTGCGCTGCGGGGACATCTGGGTTAAAGGCTCACGCCGCTACAAAAACTTCGATGATTACCTCATTCCCGAAAAGGACTTTGACAAACTCACACCGGCGCTGCCACTGCCTGTATCTGCTGATTATCATGAGTACATCACCAGCCGTATGACCCTGCTTCAGTCCAGGTTTGAAGAGGTCAATGCCATGGCTGCCCTTGGTGAATTACCCGATGTGGAAATATCTGACAAAGGTGTAAAAGTCTCTCCGCTGGATAACTGCGTTCCGGTGCAGGTTTCACCGCTGGCAGAGCTGGTTTACAGTATGTTACCGCGCCCTAAAATCACGGAAATTCTCGACGAGGTAAACAGCTGGACAACGTTTACCCGACATTTTTCGCATATAAAAAATGACATCGCCCGTCCCGATACCCGCCTGCTTCTCACCACCATTCTTGCTGATGGCATCAATCTTGGCCTGACCAAAATGGCTGAAGCCTGCCCAGGGAGCACCAAATCCTCGCTCGAAGATATTCAGGCATGGTACATCCGTGACGAAACCTATTCAGCAGCCCTTGCAGAGCTGGTGAATGCGCAGGGAAAACGGCCGTTAGCGGCATTTTGGGGAGACGGGACAACCTCATCATCAGATGGACAGAATTTCAGAACTGGCAGCTCAGGCCGCTACGCAGGGCAGGTTAACCCGAAATATGGGCAGGAGCCTGGACGTCAGTTTTATACCCATATATCGGATCAATACAGCCCGTTTTACACCTGTATAATCAGTCGGGTCAGGGATTCAACCCATGTGCTAGATGGCTTGCTGTACCATGAAAGTGACCTGGAAATCAGGGAGCATTACACCGATACCGCGGGTTTCACCGATCATGTCTTTGCCCTGATGCATCTGCTGGGGTTTGCGTTCTGTCCGCGAATCAGGGATCTCCACGACAAAAAGCTGTTTATCAAAGGGAAAGCGGAGCAGTACACGGCGCTTCAGTCACTGATATCAACGACCAGCCTGAATCTGAAAGAGATCGAAATTCACTGGCGTGAAGTGCTGCGTCTGGCGACTTCGATAAAGCAGGGAACCGTGACAGCATCCCTGATGCTAAAAAAACTGGCCAGCTATCCTAAACAAAATGGCCTAGCAAAGGCACTGAGAGAAATTGGCCGCATTGAGCGAACGCTGTTTATGCTCGACTGGTTCCGCGATCCTGCGCTGCGTCGGCGGGTACAGGCGGGACTGAATAAAGGTGAAGCCCGTAACGCGCTGGCGCGTGCGGTATTCCTGCACCGACTGGGAGAAATCAGGGACAGAAAACCGGAAAATCAGAGCTATCGCGCCAGTGGACTGACGCTTCTGACGGCTGCGATCTCGCTGTGGAATACTGTGTATATGGAAAGGGCGATCGATGCCCTGAAGCGTAAAGGGGTGAAGATTAACGAACAACTGCTGTCACATTTGTCGCCGTTAGGCTGGGAACATATCAATCTGACAGGCGATTATATCTGGAAAAGCAACCGGATACCGGCTTCCGGTAAGTTTCGTCGGCTGAGGCCCGCTAAAGTAGAGAGGTCAAAAAATAACCTTAACGTACAATAATTTTCGATATCCAAACTGACCCCTTTTAGTTCCCTTTGTTTTTGAGCATTGCTTTTGGGTGTACGGTCACATTTCGTTAACATAACGCCATCAGTCATGTACCCCCCCTACTTCTTTATCATTAATGCAATCGCGAACCATTCTACATAGAGATATAACATACAATGCTGGAAACAGTTAGGCCGATTCCGAGCGACCTAACTGTAATTCTAGCCATAACGTTAGGCAACTCCAGGGCCATCATAATCTTCATGATTCTGATAGTTCACGCTGTCATTTTGATCGCGTTCCCGCCCAACTAGTGAACCTTCCCAAGTCCTGCGCTGGCCTGATTTTTCCACAGAGGAACCATCTTTAAGAGTCTCAGTCCATTTAACAGGCACTACCCCCTTGTCTTCAAGCTTGATCTTCTCGCCAACATTGAATTGCTGTACGGCATCTTCAAGCCCAACGCCCCACAAAGTACGCTCACTACCATCAGCGTGACGTAGAGTAACGTAGTAACTATCATTACGCTCTCCTTCTGGTTTAGCCATGTCGGGTTTAAATTTATATGGCGCGGCACCATGTTCGACTAATTCACCTTCATAGATGGATTCTGAGGATTTTTCAGGCTGCGAAGTTTGAGCTGGCTGTGTGGCCGTCTCTGATTTCAATTCCTGCGAAAGCTCATTACGCATTGCTGAAGCTAAATGCTCCGGGTCATGATCATTGATTAAGGTTGCAATCCGGGTGGCAGTTTCTTCGCTTGGTGACATAGCAAAGCGGAAAACCTCCCCTTCCTCTTTAGAGGCAACTAACACTTCATACTGGTTTGTTTCAGCATCATGCTTAACACCTGCCGTACCAGGAAGCGAATCCTGTAATATGCTTGCATTGACGGAAGACACGGCTTCCGGGCTGATATCTTTCATCTCACGTACTGCGTTAATCGTAGGCTCTGGCATTTCAACACTATTGCCGCTTCGCTCAATTGCGAGTTCTTCTTTCCTTTCAGCCAGACGTTTGTTCATAGACTTATCGGTGAAATGAATATCCAGATTGTTCTTTGCGACAGCCTCTATCACTTGCTCTTTAAACTGCTTACTACCATTAATAGTTAGTGTGCTACCAAACTTTTCTTTCGCTAATTCAAGAGCAACCACTACAGCTGAGGCAGTCATACCACTTTTGCGCAAAGCAATAGCCCGGCCTGTATCGACAAACATCGTCCGGTCAGTCTTCTTATCGAGATAGTGAATATTCTGGCTAAGTTTAGCTCGTTTGGTATACAGATCATTAGCCGTGATTGTTCTCTGCCGTTCACGAGCGCGTTGCTCTGCAACATGCTCATTAACGTTCTTGATAATGCGAGCGAAACGAGCTTTTGCGTTTTGCGGTTCAGCTGCGGCTTCACCCTTAGTGATAGAATTATCAGGAATACGTTTTCCTTTGACTAATTTACGAATATCTTCACTACCCATATTATCATTCTCCAACTCGAAATATTCATTGGGATGTTTGAGCGCATGATGTGCTTTAATCCGTTCAAACGTTAATACTGAGATAATTTGTTTTTTCTCAGTTCTTGTTAACCTTTCATCAGTCGCAATAAATCGACGTGTATCATAAAACTTTTTATCAATTTCGCGCATTTCACGGCGCAATGATGGTTGTATTGAATTCTCCTCCATTCTTCTTAAAAAATAAGCAGCAACAAAAGAAGCATTTTTATCTTTTTTAGGCATAACTCTACGAATAGGACTCACTCTATTTGTAGAGTCTTTTACATTCGATTTACCAAAAAGCCTTACAGCTCTTTTTTGAATGTCTTCAACACTTGCTATTTTTTTGGGATTAAGGGCATGAGGCGGTAAATTGATCGACTCAGCGTCTAATCCTCCGAAGCCTCCTCGTAGTCGGTATCCGCGTCGTTGGGCGAAACTGGTGAGGCTTGGGATGCCATGAACGCGGGCATGCTTGTCGAAGTCGTATTCGCCAGTGTTTCGTCTTCCTCGTCTTCCTGATAGATCATGTCGCAATCGAGAATCTCTTCCTGGGTTTTGTTGTCCCATGTGAATGTGTGCATCGCCCGGCAGTAGCACCGAACGCTCGGCTTCGCGATAGTTCCTGTCAGTTGCCACATCGCCGCCGGACAAACTTTGCAAGCCATCGGGAGATTTGGTAAATCCGATTCGTCCAGTTTCATCAGCACTTCGCTGATTACTTCTTTGCCATTTGGCAGGGTGTAACTCATATCGCCCCCTATTTTTTTCATAAAATTCGTTTTGTCTTTGTGCCAACATCGTTATCTTTTGTTCAGCGCTAGCATCCTTATAAAGCTGCCTGAATTTTGGCGTAGCTTTACTAACATACTTAATTTCTTTTGCACGCTGAGGCCACTCTGCAAACCGCGCACTGATAATAGCTTTATCCAATGGTGGTTTTTTTATTTCACGATTAACGATAAAATCATCATGAAATATTGTCTCTTTGAGGTTCGTAAATTTTTTATCATCTGGGAGCTTAACAGCTATGTACTCATTTGCTTTCCCTTTATTCCTAATCTTGGTTTCGCCAAAAGTAGATACATGAGCATAAAAGCTTTCGCGAGTGACAATATCCTTTTCAATAATATCTTTGACTAATTGCTTTTTAAAAGATTGGTTTTTAGTTCTGAAATCATCGCCTTTATAACGAGATAAAACATCAGCAACATTGGTAGGGTCTACTCGAACATGTTCGCGAGGTGAAGCAAGGTTATACTTCTGATTAATGTATTCCTGGAAAGCCTCAAAGTATTTTACGTTCGAGTCAAACATTCCGCGAGGATTCATTTCTTTACCCGTCAGTAAATTTTTTCGCGGAACAAAAATGTGAACATGAGGTTTTCTTTCAACCTTTTCACCAGTCTTTTTATCAATGGTTTCTTTTACTTTTGGGAGATGTGCCTCCGCATAGAAATTATACTCATCTTCTTCATATGCGTACATTAAAAACTGTTTAAATTCCTTCGTGATTTCAAGTAATGTTTCATTTGGGATTTCATCCTCACGAAATGATAAAGTAAAGGTAGCATAACGCTCCTGTCCCTTATCAGGGATTTGTTGATAGACCATTTGTGTTAATCCCAAATCACCATCAAGGATGACCCTTTCATCTAATTCATCACGGCTTAACTCCCTGCCGTTTTTTCGCCCCTCCTCCAAATATTCTTTACCACCATTATTATAGCCACTGACTCTAATCAACATCAGACACCCCCGCCATTAATAAATGTCGGATATCAACAAGAGAGTTATTAACGGATTTATAAAGTCGCTCAGATACTTTTCCTTCAAGGTGAGCGGCATTAACTTGATGCGCTAATTGATTTAGATTATTACTAGCCTTATTAAACAAGAAAGTAAGACGTTCGAGATCTTTAGATGGAGCAGCTTTTAATGTAATATTAACGTTGGCGTTTAGAAAAACCTCACGAAAAAACTCAGACTTTTTCATATTTGAAGAAGCCAGCTTTTCTTCAAATTGTACGAAGTCTTCCTGGGATAACCTAAAGGCGACAACCTTATCCTTGTTTTTCTTTTCTGCCATATGACGCCTCCAGTAAGGACAACAACAACATGAATAAGTACCGCCGAGCGCAGCGGGGTTTCAAAGGGGCACCCCCTTTGGCACGACGATTTTACGAACTGCGAAGCAGTTTGTAAACATCGGTCACGTGCCTCCATCTTTTAACCACTGTAGCCGATATTTCACTAAATTGCACTATTTTGCATAAAAACCATTGACGATTGCACTGAGTTGCACTAAATTGCATAAACACGGTGATATTTTCACTGTTTTGCACTAAGTTGCACTGGAGGTGAAAAAAATGATAGAGTTCAGCCAATCTAACAATGAGGCTTTGATCATGTCAGACTGGCGAAACAACCCTAGAACGGGGAAAAGTACATTCATGCCGCTGCTGAATGATATCGATGCGCGGTTAAAGCTGGGCGAAACACTCAAGCAAATATACGAGTCTTTCAAAGACAGTAAGGCGCTTGAAATGAGTTACCCTCAATTCACACGGTATGTGAAAAAATATTGTAATGGAGGGCAAAATGTCCCAACTCCGAAACCTAAAGAAAAATTAAAAGTCAATGCACAGGTAAACGCTTCAGAGGATGCACCAGATGAAAACCCCCATCAGATTACAGATGATCTACTGAGTCAGTACATGGAGGTTTGTTATCGTCAGGAAAGGATAGCCAAAAGAGCTATCGAAAAAGGCGTACCTCTTGAGCAAATTAAAGAATGGAACGCGCCTAATAAAGTTAGATTAGGCACCCTAATTACAAATTATGAAGTTAAAAACTAAGGATATTTATGTACCTGAAAATTGCAGTTCTCAATAATAGCGGGAATGTTGGTAAATCTACTATCTGCCAAACTGTTCTTAAACCTCGGCTTCCAGAATCTGAGATCATCAGAGTAGAGACCATCAATAGTGATGGCACAAATGATGAGAGATTATCAGCAAAAGATTATGATGAAATAATTAAACGAATTGATGATGTAGATTGTACAATCATTGATGTAGGCTCATCTAATATTGAACAATTTATGGTTCAGATGCAAGAATATCAAGGAAGTCATGATTTGATTGATTACTTCATTGTTCCTGTTACCGTTCAAGACAAACAACAAAGAGATTCTATTGCAACAATAAACAACCTGTTAGATATGGGGGTAGAAGAAGATAGAATTAAAGTAATTTACAACTTTGCTGATAAGGACACATCTATTGAAAAACAATACTCCATATTCTTATCAGATAAGACCAGCAAAAAAATAGCGGGAAAAAACCCTGCTGTCGTTTATAACAGTAATATATTTAATCTCTTAACGAAATCTGGCTTAAAATACGATGATGTTTATAGCGATGATCGCGATTTCCGTAGCTTAATCCGAGCAGCTGCGTCGAAGGAAGAAAGACAGGAGCTATCTAATCTGCGAGCAGTCAAAATGTTGATGAATGGATTCAATTCAGATCTTGATATCGCATTTGATAATTTAAAGTTGGCATAAACAAAAAAGGGTAAGCATAGCTTACCCTTAATGATTTCAGGTGAATAAAATGGCTAAATCATTGTCTGAAGAATTAAAAGACCTGAAAATTCAGGCATTACTTGAAGACTATGTGAACCTTGAAGAAAAAATCAAGGAAATCCCTGATATTTTGAGTGAACATCTTCAGGAAGTTAGAAAAGCAATCAAAGATATGCCAGGTGAACTGGAAGTTGGTATTGAAAAACTCGCTGCTGCGGTAGAAGAGGCTGAATCGAGTTATAAATACATTGCGGAAAAACATAGGGCTGTGTTAAATAATCAACTTGACGAAGCCAAGCTTGAATTAAGGCAGCATATCAGCGCGGCAATATCTGATAATATCAATGATGTTAATAGCAAATTAAACCAGCTATCTAATAAGGTAGAAAACATAAAAGGGAACAGTACATTTATCAGTCAAAAGAGCTTAATCGCAATGATCCTCATGTCTGGGATTACATTTCTTTCCCTAATTGTCTGCATAGTGCAGATAATGACTCGAATTTAAGCTTCCTTAGTTTAAGTAGAAACGCGCCTGTAGGGATTTCTGGCCGTAAACGACCAGAACCCCCAACACCCGGACAAATCACCCGCAGAAAGCCGCTCCGGCGTCTTCCTGCGTGCTCAGCCGGGCTTACGGACGCTGTGCAGCTACATCACCGCCTGAAAGGCCGCAATGGGCTTTGCAGGGAGGGGGGGGTATGGCGCAGAACGGGAAACTGTAACCGCCCTGACGGGCGGGCATCGCCGCCCCTTACCTTCAGCGTTTACCTGTGTCATTTCTGGCGGCTTTCATGCCCTACGGGCATAAAAAAGGCTGCTCACGCAGCCCCCCGGATATTTCGCTTTACTGCATTGTATATGCAATACATAATTAGTGTATAACATTACACACTATTATTTTTTAACTGGTTTACGCCCGGTCTTAGGTCGGTTAAACTCGGCTTCCCGGATAAGATCAGACCGTTGTTCCTCTCCCAGCATTTCCAGCGCCCGTAATCCTGCCCGGAGCACACTGACACGCATCGCATGATTTTCCTCACTGTACTGGTCAAACTTTGCAATATCCTCTTCCAGTAACGGAAAATTCACCCTAGTGATCACGCTGCCCGATGTCGGGCGGTGGCTGGTTTCACTAACCAGCTCCCGCAGCGTTTTATTTTCGTCGATATTTTGTAGCGCGGGGCTGATTTTCAGTTTTGTGGTGCGTTTACTCATAATTTCCCCATATTGGTGTATAACGATACACACCAATAAATATAGTTAAGCGGCCAGCAATTCAAGCTCTCTCAGTAACATCTCAATTTCCCCCCGCGCCTGGTTCCCTTTGCGGTCATTGAACTCATGTACAGATAACCCTTCATTGTAGGAACGATAATAGGATTTACGTTGATAAAGACGCTGCCGGGCAACAGGAATCCAGTTCTCCTGATCGGCCTCGATATCTTTACGGAAACTAGAAGCATCAATATCTGACGGATGAGTATCGCACTTGTTCATAACCAGTACCGCTTTCAGACCTTTGTTGACCGATGCCTGATACTGGAACACATCGGCAACCATCAGGCCGAGCGTGTTGATTTCAATCTGAGCTGAAGGGTTAACCAGAGAGATAAACAGATCAGCCACCGCAAGGCATTTACTGAACTCCGGCGATCTACGCCCTGGTGCATCGAGCAGTACAATGTCATATTTTTTATCAAGCTTCCGAGCCATCGCCGGGATATCATGGTAACACTCGTAGTAATCCACATCCGGTTGTATTCCTTGCGCCCTGCGGTCTTCAAGCCAGTCTTTTACACTATGCTGATCATCACACTCCAGTGCAGCAACGCGCTTACCACTGCGAAGAATCAGGCACATCAGTATATGGATGTAGATAGTGGATTTTCCTACACCGCCCTTATGGCTTCCAACGAGAATGATCATAGACACCTCATTAATGTATAACGTTACACACCGTTAAAGCGTGTGTGAATTCTGCTGAACATCTGCATACAGTTATACTGCATAATCCCCTCAGATGTAAATAGTGTATAACGTTACACACCAATATTTTTCGCATTATAAAGCAGGGCGGCGGCTTCTTCCCTGTCCATGCCGAAACGCACACTGTACCTCCCGGCAACATCGGCCTCCAGTGCCAGCACATCAAGGTACACCTGCGTGCTTTTAAAACTCCGGTGGCCGAGCAGTTTCTTCAGTTTCAGCGGCTCGATACCGCAGTAAAGCAGGTGCATCGCGTAGCTGTGCCGGAACGTGTGCGGAGTGACGGGGACAGAAAAACGTATTCCCTCACTTTCACAGCGCGTGACCGCGTCACTCAGCCAGTTACGGATCGTGTCGTCCGTGACCTGCCAGACGCGCTTAGTCCTGAATTTACAGAACGTGTCCAGGTGATCGCGAAGCCGCAGCGTAAAACCTTCATCAAACAGCGGCACATCGCGGTAACTGTCCTTCGGTGGCCGTCCGGGTTTACCCTGTTGCTTGAGGGTCATCAGGGACACGAACGGGCGCGACGGCCAGCGCTCCCCGGTGTGAATATTGTCCGGGGTGACGGCCAGCGCTTCACTCAGTCGGGCGCCGGTATTCCACAACACATCAAAGAACATTCGTTTACGCAGATCGCTAAAGCCCTGGGCGAGCAGAACGGTGATTTCCGGCTCCAGCAGGTACTTTGGTTTGTCGGCCTGACGGTTCGCCAGTTGGCGAACGGCAAGCGCCAGCGCAAAATCAATCCGGGGGGTGGCGATGCGGCTGATCGCGCTGTGTGAAATCTGGCTCAGTTCGGCGGGATGTGTGCTCAATTTTTTAATCTCCGCGCTCAGGCGTTACGTTATCGTTTTAACGTAATGATAGGGGAGAGGGCGAGGCACGTCGCGGAGAAAAACCCGGCTTAAAGGTGATCGGTCATTCGGGGAAACTTCCTTACAGGGAATAAAAGCCGATTGCCCGGACAAGGGCAGGGCGGGAACAACCACCCCTGGTTAATCGGCTCCCTGACCTGTCCGGGCAGCGCCATTGTAGCACTGCCGCGTGACGCAGCGGCGGTGGCGGCGGGGGAAAATCTTCTTCAGTGAGGCTGAATGATTACCGCTGCGACCGTGTCGCCGGCAGCAGCTGGCCAGCGTCCTGCAGCGGCATCGAGGGCAAACCAGAAATGAGTAAAAACAGTCACTTATAAAAATCACCGGGAAAAATAAATCCGACAGAAAATCTGAACGAGACGGCGGGGCGGAGTTATTCGGCAGAATGACGGTAAACCCGAACCGGGCAGACGTGCCGAAGCTGCACCGCGCCGGACGGTTCCACAACGCGCCCCGATCCGGTAAAGTGGAAGGACACCGCCCGTTAATAAAAGGAACGAGACAATGAGCGTCATGTTTAAAATGAAAAACCCAATATTTAACGCACATGATCTGTATGTCATGGTGCGCCTGAGCATGATTAAATATTTTCCCTATGAGGCCACCAATATTAAACCGTGGGAAGTCCTGACTATTTATCTGCAAAAAGCGCAGGGGCTGGATTTTGAAATTGAAAACGAGCCGGACGTAAGGGGGCTGACGTTCCGGGGGAAAAGCTACGATATGTATAAAGATTTGGAGAAAGAAGAAGAGGGGCCGTTTCACTCGGCGGCCTGGTATGCCTCGCAGGTGGCAAAATGGCATCAGCAGGATTTAGGTGAGCTGGACGTTGATCTGAATCTGATGCGAAGCTGGCTGAGACTGAATGATTATGTAAAAGAAAATCTGCCAACGGATAAATTTTTACAGCAGGAATTTTTGATAATTGCCGATGTGGCAGCGGAAAGAAAAAACAGCCGTTAAAAGGGGCTGGGGTCATGTAATACTACTATATTACATGACCGTTAACAGGTGTTCATTCTAATCTGATAGTGAATTATAACCACCACATTAAAAAATATATAATCCCCAGCCCAACGGTAATTGCAAACGCTAGCCGCCACCACCATTCTGACGTATTCATACCCCCCCCCGGCATAACATTTTATCGTTAGAATCCATCATCATTACCACAGTGTTATTTCGATAGTGCTTCTTTGGTCGCTGTAATATCTTTTGCTTCTAAAGTGAGAATATCCATAAAACTTAACGAGCGCCCTTCTAACCAGAGATTATCATCATGGCAGGTAACAGCAACGCCAGAATAAATAAGAGGCTGCAACTTACCATCATCCAGTATATACCCCTTACCATCCGCTCCACAACGATAGCTATGGGTTTCAGATACCTTAATGGGTGCGCCTGGATCAATCAGCGGAATGCCCGTCGCTGACGCAGTAAAACTTGCCGCTAAAGTCATCGTTAATATGGCTATGAATTTCATAATTATCTTCTTCTCAGTTATTTCTCAAAGGGAATGACATAGGAGTTATCCGGGCGTTTGAATCGAATGGAATTATTTGGAAATTCACCGTGACGTTCTACAATCCACATTTCATTTGTAGCTGTTTGGTGTGGTACTTCCCCATCGCCAATAAACACTGATACGGCTTGGTCATCTGGATTAACGATAATACAACCTGTTTCCCTAATAAGGCTTCCTAAAACGGATTGCGGGCACTCACTGAAGCCATACACTTTACTTTTGTGTCCGTGATTATTTATCTCATATCCCGGTGATATTGCTATAGCAGGTTCTTGGCCGTAATCCTTCATCACGTTATCAATCGCACCTTTTACCTGGTCACACCCGGAGACTAACAAAGCCACTGTAACAACATACAATATTTGTTTCACTGTTGTTTCCTTCTCTGCTACCGGGGATTAATCCCCGATTCTGCCAGCTCGCGCATAACAGCATTTACGCCGTCCATCATCAGATACGCCTCATCTTCTGAGGTGGAGCGTTCCGCGCAATCCTGGTGCGATGTGCGCTTGCAGAACTGCGCCAGCGCCCAAGCTACATTCTGGTCTAATTCGAGTGTTAAATTCACTTTTTCATCAGCATTCATGTTATTCACCTTATGCAAACTTGAAACGCTTAGTGTTGCCGTGACTAATTCTGAAACGTGTTCAACTTTACCATTTACACGTACAATATTAAAACCTTCACCTGCCATGTTAACCTCTTTTTTCGCTCTTAAAAATGTACCAGTCTTCAGCGGTTTTTTTGAAAGCCCACGCCCACGCGCAAGCAAACGCCATACTTAAACCCGCCATATTCCATAACTGAGACTGAGTATATTCATCACTATGTAAAACGAGTCCTGCGCCAGCCGACAGGCTTAACACCATGAATATCAAACCGCAGAAACCGTTAAAAATAACCCAAAACATATAATACTCCTATAATCATTTGTTGATTATTTTTTCTTGCCACTCTTCGTAACTCAAATCACTTTTATAGAATTTTTTCCACTGCACCCAATGTTCATACTGTGCTGATTTAAGGGCAGATAAACATTTATCGTTTTCATTTTGACATTGTAACTCCTTTAGTTTCTTTTTTTCGTAATTCTTTGCACCTTCAACCCCTAATTTATACACAAGGCAACATTTATCTAACCATAAATATATCCACGCTATAATAAACATAGCTAAATACATACTAAGGACAAAAGCCACAAACAAATAAAAAACCCCCACAATAATATCAGTAAAAATATAATAACCTGGAATATTATACAGCCGTGTAAATTCCGTTGTCGATGATGGTATAACGGTCTTCCCTAAAGCGCTATTGATAAACCAAGCAGGAAACCGGAAAATAGGATTATAAATAACACCTTTTGTGCTATAGAAAATCGCAGCAGCGCCAACACCCAAAAGAAAGATAAGAAAAGCAATCAAGCCTGTACGCATAATAAAATAGATATTACGATTGTAATGATGTTCATCATTCATACACACCTCTCAGTTAAACTTTTCTACATTTATCAATCACTAAATAGATAGCACATAAAAAACCAGATAAACGTCAATGGTAAAACTAGCCATGATTTATTTATAAAACTATTCATGTATGCCTCCATTATTTTTAGATTTGCTGGAAAGGTAGCTCAAACACACCCCCACGGTTAATGAAATGTCTACCAGACCAGCAAAATTTTTATATACCCAAAATCATCATATCAATTGCAGAAACCAATTGATCGCGTAAATGTGAAGCATCCATAACTGCATCTTCAGCTTTCAGATTTTTTACATCCGTTGTCGTTATCATGGTTGCCAGCACTACATAATCGATCTGATCGATTGTAATAATTGGCGTTAACGCTTTTACCTGCGAATTAGAGTTAGCTTTCTGCGTTAAAGGCATAACCAGGCGAGTATTAAGGTGTGCAAGCATATCTGCCTGCACATCAATAAAATACGGGTATGCCTGTTTGTTCCGGGATTTATTTTTGTAAACTGCAAACTGTTTCACTAAATCACCCCGAAATTTTCATCATCGGAAAAAATACCCACCTCTTCCACAAAGCTGTTTAACGCCTCGATTCCTGCGCGGTTTTCCTCGATCCAACGTTCACGCTTGCGTTCTCTGACGGCTGTTTCCAGCGCCTGGTTAGATATCGCGGAAACGTTCAAGTCCAGCTCTTTCGCCTCTTCAAGTAGGCCAGCATTTAAGTACACGTTTGTACTACGTTTTTTCTCGGCTACATTCGTTCTCATCATAACCTCCTGCACATAGTTTATGTGCATAATTATAGCGCACAAACATGAAACAACCAATGCCAGAATTGGCGGGATTTCTCCCGCCTGTTTGGTTAGTGTGCATACCCTCTGAGATGCTCCAACCACCACCGTAACTCATCCCATTCATGGGCTTTCATCGCTGGGATCTTTACCTCCCAACCCTTTACAAGTGCATCAGCGATGTTTACAATTTTGGTCATTGGCATAATGATTACCCCAGTAATTACTTTGTCATGCGGTATCAGGTTGTTAGCGCAACCTGATACCACCCCAAGATTATTTCATAAAGCCTTTTAGAATTTCCTCCTTTGCTTTCTCTTGTTCGCTTGGTGAATAAGCGAAATTATACCAACCTTTAATATTTGCAATGATTTGCTTTTCATTACAACCACATTGTTCAGTCCAAAACTTAACATTACGTTTCAACGATGCAAGCGCTGTTAATTCCATTTTCCATCCCTCAAATAACCCGCCCCAATTAGAGGCGGGAATTAGTATTAATTGAGTTGCTCAACCCGAAGGATTGCATAATCATTGTTTTGGTTATGCTGACCAAATATAAAAGCAGCATCACACTCATTAAGAGCATTCGTATGGAAATGACATTGGATAGTTTCGTTATTGCAATTTTTGGCAAGAAATACAACATCGAAACGAGAGAGGCGAAGGTATTCAAAAGAGTTCATTTTTTAGCTCCTGGCCGTTCGGCCTTTACGGGAAAGCACCGCGCTTTCCATGTAAATAATATTACACGTTATAACGTGCTTTATCAAGCTCAATTTCATAAATTGCACCTCTTTTTTTATGCCCGAAGGGCATGAAAGGCGACTGCTCCGGGGCTGTGTGAACTCCGTTCGACAATCGCCGGGCTTTACTCCCCTTAAACCAGAGCAACGCGCCCACTACCACCTCACGCAATCAGGGCAACCATCACACACACATCCACGCCAGCTGACCAGGCAACGCGCCGCCCCCCTCCCTGCTAAGCCCAACATCCACGGAATTTAACGCCGCACAGCTGCCCGTTTAAGCCTGTCCCGGTGAGCGGGCTTTCCGGCGCTGGGCGACGGGAAGCGCGTGATTTCCGGGCGCGTGGTGCGTCAGCTTGCTGACGTGCCCGCGTGGCTGTTCCTCGGGCTTGAATCTGCGCCATGAAGTTTCACTCAATTTTGCTGAATAAACCCAGGTCTACATTGCAGCTGAAAGGTCGCTTATGCAGCTCGCCGGCGAATGCGCGAGATCATGAAAAACAGAAGGTTAAGTAAAGAGTTGATACGTCAGTTTTTTTGAATCTGTAACATACCGATAGAGGGAATAACTGATTGGTCTTTGCTATCTGACACTAGCGATAGCCCGAAACCGTAAGCGGGTTCGGCGTAGCTTGCCTGATGGCAAACGCCATCAGGTTAGCGAAGTGTGGCAGACGACCCGGCCTGTGGACGGGGAGCCGAAGGGAGCCTGATTAACAAGCTTTTTTAGACAGTTCAGTCCGCAGTTTGCTGTTATCTGACTCCAGAGAAATGATTTGATTTCTGGCCTTTTCAAGCTCTTTAGACAACACGGCCAGCGGAGATAAGTCACCTTGTCCGTTATCCATATCGGCTACAAAATCCTCCCGAAACGCCAGGATTGCCGCATTCAGAGCATTTTCCAGCTCTACTACTTTTGTTGGAAGTGGTACACGCTCAGTCAGGCATTGCGCCAGCTCAACGGCAATTTTTGCTGCATGCTGAGCAGGGGTCTTAACATCATCGATGCGAGGCAGCAATTGATAGTCAGGATGCTCATTCAGTAGCAGTAAAAGCATATATGTTTCACTGACCGATACGCGATTAGTATTCTGTTCTTTATCCTGCCAGGATCGAAGGGATAGCCCGAACAAAGCAGCCATTTCTTTTTGTGTGTAGTTCAGAAACACCCGCGCACGCTGCGCAAGTTCGCCTCTGTAATCAGCTTTCAGATCCATGTTCCTGAGACTCCTTTAGAAAACGAATAAATTCTCGTGTAAGTTTTGGTAACGGAAAGTCGCTTACCCGGATAAAGTCACCAACATTAAGGAAAAATTCCTGATTAAGTACCTCGATACGCTCCTCTTTTGCCCCAGATGCTCGTTCTGCTTTCGTCGGGTTCGTCCGATCAAGCACCAGATATTGAAGCCGGTACTTGATACCGTCACTTTGCACAGCCAGCGACTGAGTAATCCGGGACGTTTCGCCCCGACGCCTCACAAAAAACAGATCTTTCATACCTTCACACTCCTAAAACAGAGCACCAAAACAGTAGGCCGCGGGGGCATCCCCCCACGGCAAACTGTCAACGCTCCAGTGTTGATAAAAATCCAATCACTTTGATTAACTGGTCTTTGCTGAGATCGCTCAGCTTAAGCCGATATGCTTCACCGTACATCTCACACACATCCCCTGTAATCCCTCCGGGGGTTTTGATATGGCACAGCACATCATAGTAACCACCATAGTTTTGCACCTCGACCAGCTGGCCGACCAGATTGATTAAAATCTGCCGCTCATCCTTAACTTTTTGCGCCCCGGCGCGGTCAGCTTCGAAATACGCGATTTGCTTTTCAGCATCAGGCAAAATTTTACGGCGGATATCCTGAGCAATTCCCCAAGGTTCGCGCATGGGGGACACCGTACAAGCGGAGTAACCGCCAGAACTACGCACAGACCGAACACCGCCAATCAAATGAATTCGGTCTTTTTCAAGACGTGCACCGATGGAGTAATGCCGTAAGGCCGGATTTACCAAGTTTATCCGGTATGCATCTTCTGTACGTCTGTCTATCTTCCAGCCATCGCCCAGGAACGCACAAACCCGGTTAAAAACAGCTTCATAACGGGCAAAAAAGGTTTTTTCCATATCATCCCCCTGCAACTTTAAAAGGGAGGGCTTACGCCCCCCCCTAGGGCATCAGGCGCGGCGCTCTACGGATTTGCGCCCATCAGCTTTACGCTGGCCATAAGTGCCATACATTTCACGGATTTCATCCATTGAATGCTCTTTACGGTTGCGGATGGATTTATGTTCTTCCGGGCGATAAAACCACTGCTTTTTCTGCGACGCCCATTTACACCCTAACGCTTTTAAGGCTTCTTTATGCGTCTTGGTATCGCCAGAGATCCAAACCCAGTTACCAATAACCTCAAAAATAATATCTGGAAGGTTATTTAATTCTGTTAATACTCGTTCCAGCTCCTCACCATAGTCATAACGTGCATTATCATCAGTTGACTGGTATTGATTAACCTTTTCGAAATTAGCCATCAAAAAATCAAATGCCGCATTAATTGCTTTCATGATTTCAGCAGCTATCGGATTATCTTTGTTCCGATCCGGGTGATGTTTCAGCGAGGCTTTTTTGTAGGCTTTTTTAATTTCTTCTTTGGTTAATTCACCGGATAAACCAAATACATTTAATGCTTCCTGGATATTCATTTAAAACTCCTGGCCGTTCGGCCTTTAGGGAAAGCACCGCGCTTTCCATAAAAACAATATTACACGTTATAACGTGTAAGGGCAAGAGGTTTTAGAAAAAAAATGAAGAAAACCCGGTTTAACCGGGCTTAACATAGGGATCTAATATTTAACCTCCACGACCACTGGAGCGGTGTTTTCTGCCTGAACCGAGGCAGACCCTGACCAGTATTCATAAAATGCTCTGTTTTTCTCTAGGCTCTCTTGTGCAGCCTCTTCAGAACGAAATGAGCCTAGGCAAGAACACCCAACCATAATACGCCAGCGGCGGCGATGATATTTAATTTCAATAGTTGGGACGAAAGAATTAACAGACATAGAACCTCCAAAGAAAAATGATTAGGGGGCGCACCCCCTATAATATTCAGCTATAAGATGAAAACTCATGTTTTTCTGTTGGATCAGTTTTATAAGCCCGCTCGTACTCTTCAATTACAATTAATGGGCGGGAAGCATAATCTTTAATTCTTCTTTTTATAATCTCTTCGCCCACAAAAATATTTGGCTTAGGTATAACATACCCCTGCATGTTAATATATGTTACTTCAGAATCCACTGGGCGAACACAAACCGTAGCTTTCCCATGAATGCTAACCACTTGGTAAAAACTAACGTTTGTCTGCTCATATCCCCAGGAGGAAGCGAAAATATCCCCCACAGAAACGGAACCGTTAGCAAATTGCAGAGAAGACATAATAAACTCCTGGCCGTTCGGCCTTTACGGGAAAGCACCGCGCTTTCCATGTAAATAATATTACACGTTATAACGTGCTTTATCAAGCTCAATTTCATAAATTGCACCTCTTTTTTTATGCCCGAAGGGCATGAAAGGCGACTGCTCCGGGGCTGTGTGAACTCCGTTCGACAATCGCCGGGCTTTACTCCCCTTAAACCAGAGCAACGCGCCCACTACCACCTCACGCAATCAGGGCAACCATCACACACACATCCACGCCAGCTGACCAGGCAACGCGCCGCCCCCCTCCCTGCTAAGCCCAACATCCACGGAATTTAACGCCGCACAGCTGCCCGTTTAAGCCTGTCCCGGTGAGCGGGCTTTCCGGCGCTGGGCGACGGGAAGCGCGTGATTTCCGGGCGCGTGGTGCGTCAGCTTGCTGACGTGCCCGCGTGGCTGTTCCTCCGACTCGAAAAAAAAGGCTTCCCGAAGGAAGCCTTAATAATTATTTTTTCTTGAATTTAAATCCGAGCTTACCTGATGATTTATCTTGTAAGATAATTGCAGCATCAAATTTTTTCCCGGTTTTATTGCTGATAAAGCCTTTAAGTTCTCCAGTCTTACCGTTTTTTATTAATGTTTCAACCTGGTTTTGTGTGAGTTTTTTACCTGCCACCTCAGCCCATATTTTAAACTCGCATCCAGTACAGAAGAAACCTTTTGGCCGGATCAGAACTTCTTTGTTGCATGAAGGGCAGGGGGTATTGAGTCTTGATAACGCACCTTCAGCACCAGATTTTGCTTCCATATCCGGCTTGCCGTTTTTATCCGGGAATGTTGTCTTGCATTCAGGGTAGCAGGAGCATCCCCAGAAAAAGCCATTCTGCCCCTTACGTTTACGCAGGGAACCGTTGTTACAGACCGGGCAGGGCGTGGCATTTGAAGAAATCGAAATTCCATTCCTGTCCAGCTCGTCGATTAATCCCTGGACATACTCATCATTTGCCTTAATAAACTCCTCAACCGTCAGCTCTCCGGCTTTGATCTGAGACTGCTTTTCAGCCCACAGAGCGGAGATATCCGGTTTAGTGATTTCAGGAGGCAGTGCAGCGCAAAACTCCTGGCCTTGTTTTGTGGTTTTCCATACCAGCTCCGAATACCCCTTTTCTTTTTCGATGGAGATAAGCCCGGTATTTGCCGCCAGTTTCTCAAGAATGCCCGCGCGGGTGGCTTCCGTTCCGATACTGCCACGATCACTGCTGCCCTCGTCTTTCGCTTCCAGAGCCTTTCTGAGAGCCGGATCATCAATGAATTTTGCCGCACTCGTCATGGCGGCCAGTAACGTTGACTCTGTGAAATAGCGAGGTGGTGTAGTCTTTTTCTTGTCCACGTCTGCTGATTCACACAGGCCGCTGTCATTAAATTTCAGCAATGAAAGGTCAAAACCGTCCGTTCCGGCATCTTCGGTTTCGTCCTCATCATCACTATCCTTACCCAGCGCTTCCCAGCCCCTTTGTACCAGAACGCTCTGTGTGGCCGTAAAGGTATCCCCCTTAATATCAAAGTGGATTTTCGTCTTGTTGCGGATCGCATCCGGGTAAAACAGCCCGATAAAGTAGACGGACACCAGGTTATAAACGTTTCGCTCTTTTTCATTAAGCTGAATACCGGCTCCGCTTTTTGTTGTCGGGATAATGGCGTGGTGCGCCTCAATCTTACTGGCATTAAAGGCTTTGTGTTTCTGGCCTTTATCCATATCTGCGATCGCAGACGCCAGTTCGGGTACGGTGGCCGCTATCGCGGCAGCAATATCTCCGGCCTGGTAATAATGCTCATCTGAAAGATAGCGGTTGTCAGAACGTGGATAGGTCAGAAGCTTATGAGTTTCATACAGCCCCTGCATCACATCGAGCGTATCTTTTGCAGAATAACCAAATCGCTTTGCGCATAGCTGCTGAAGCGTGGAAAGGTTAAGCGGCAGCGGAGGTTTGGTATTTTCCGGCTTTGTCGTCGCGATAGTAACAATAGCGTCCTTACCCGTAACCCGCCCGGCAATATGCGCGGCCTGAGCTTCGGAGATCAGGCGTTTTTTCTCGTCTATCTGATCGGCGTCTGTTGTCTGATATTTCGCCTTAATCTGATGCCCGTTCATCGACAGACTGGCAAATACATCGTAATAAAAACTTTCTGTGTGGTTCTGGTTCGCCAGCGTGCGCATGTTAACCAGGCCAAGAACGGCACTTTGTACCCGACCAACGTTCAGAACGCCGTCATAGCCCTTCTCACGGCCTTTTAATGTACATCCCCGCGTCATGTTATAGCCAAAACCCTGATCGCACAGGGAACGCGCCAGGGCGCTTAACGTCATACCGCGAAATTTATCGTTAGGCTGCAAATTCGCCAGCGATTTTTGCACTGGCGCAAGGTTGAGGTCGGCAACAAGCAGCCGCTGGACGGGTTTCTTGTTTCCGGCATAACCTAAAATCTCATCGACCAGCAAACATCCTTCATCGTCGGGGTCGCCAGAATGAACGATGCTGTCGGCTTTATCGATAAGAGACAAAATGATGCGGGTCTGTGCTTCGGATTCTGGCTTGATTTTATATTGTGGAGGATAAACCGCCTTAATGGGTAAATCACTGAAACGCCAGTTTGAATATTTTTCGTCGTAATCCTGCGGGTCGTAAAGTTCCAGCATATGACCATAACACCAGGTAACAACATCAGAACCGTGTTCAAAATAGCCGTTTTTCTTTTCCGTATTTGGGTTGCCACCCAGCCCTTCAAAAATGGCTTTTGCTAAAGAGGGTTTTTCTGCAATAAAAAGTCTCATAAGTAATCCTTAAATTAATTCTGACGCTTTACCCACTGCCTTTAAAAGCGGAAAACTGATTTGCACATCGCTAACATCGTTATCAAACCATATATTAAAGAAGTCATGCGACTGTTCGTAATAACCATTCTCACGATAAAATCTTTCGTCGTGTTCTTTTTCTTTTGTAAATACATGCTGCATAAACGCAATGAATTGCACATTACCAGGATCAACAAACCCCATCACATACTGTCTACCTTCACGCTGAAAAGAGTTTTGCCAGTCGTGAGAATCGGTAAAAAGCTTTTCAAGAATAGCCAGGTCGGATTTACCTGTAAAAAACAAGCCAGACAATGAACCGTAATCACCAACATGTAAGTCAACATAACAATCATGATTGAAATCAAATTTACTGAAATCCATAACAATCACCTCAGATAATAATGGCTTGTTCCTGTGAGGGTAGTCGGTTGAACAAAGGAAAATCTGTATTCAGTCGTTCGGACTGAATGGTATGCAGGAGTAAACTTTCTTCTCTGAGTTCGAGAAAATCCCCCCAATCAAATACCCGCCATGTATCATGTGAATCTCTTTTACCGGGATTCGATAAAAAAGATTCCATTCGAGGCTGATTTTTTGCAGGAGAAATTTCATCGTAAGCTGAATGCCGTCTGTTCTCCCATTGCTCAAAACCACCATTTAACATGATATCCTGTGAAACCATGTCAAACTCATTATCTTCAATATAGGTTGTCACACGATGAGTAATCAGCCCCATATTCTCTATATGCCATTGGTAGTCAGCGGTAAACCATTTGAGGTGTTTATCTGTTTTCAGTAAAAGTCCGTTGGTAGCCTTTCGGCCTTTCTTCATCCCAACCCAGATATTTTTATTCGGGTGTGGTCTGCCCGTTGACAGTGCATCCACTTCAATTTTGAAATCCAGTTCAGGAATGACGATTGATTCAAGATGGCATTTATTAGCCATCAGGTGAAACAGTTGTGGGACAATATGTAGAATCATTGATTTATTCCTTTTCACGTTAACCCCTCCACGGCCTGACATTTATTTCAGGCCGTGGAGGGGTTGGACAAGCGAAGCGCGTCAGTTATGTTTATGCCGCCATTCCCACGGCGGCATAGGATTACTGTCAGCCCACAGGCCGCTCTTGTGCTCTTTTGCTTCCTGTTGCAGAGCCGGTAATGAGTTATCCGTGTTGTACTTGTCATAAACCCATGCAGCCCCTTTTAGCACTTGCTGGCGGTTAGCCTCAGTACCGTTCGCTGTCACCACTCGTCCCAGGACTCGCCCGTAGCGATCTGTTTGCGTATAAGAGACGGTAACTGATTGCCCTGCCAGCAGGGCTTTAAGTTGATTGGTTGACCAGCGCCCAAAGGGTTGTTTTTTTTCCGGTGCATCTATATTTATCAATCGGACTCGTATAGGAATTTCATACACAAGAATTTTTTCGGGTAGTGTTTTAACTTCTATGGTGTCGCCATCAATAACACGAGTGACCTTACCCACTAAATTATTAGCAAATGATGAACAGGAGAAAAGTAGAGTGAAAATGACAATATAATTTAACTTCATTACTAACGCCCTGCGGTTGTTCAACCCCAAAAACAAACAGATTAAAATCTATTTGTTTTCGAGGTTATTATTTGTGTTAATTCAACTCGTATGTATTCCCGTTATCATCATAAAAAAGTGGTGTTCCATACGACTTACCATCAATAACAGCCTCCATATATCGGATTGTTTTACAATCTGATTTATATGCATCTTTTTGTGGTTCTTTTTTACACCAATTGTCCATCACAATTTTATTCGGTAGTTTTTTATAACCAATGCAGCGCCCATCATGATTTTCCCGATTGCATTGATATCGATTGTAATAATATGCCGCTCTACCTTCGTTTGTTTTAATATTCTGACTACCAGAATCAGGTAATCCCGGCACTGATGCAGAACCATCGACCATGCAACTTGATAATGATGGAAGTGGCGATTTACCCTTTTTAATACGTTTGATCATTGCCTTGTGAGGAGATTTACAATCACTACCTGGAAAACCTGCGGGCATACATAACCAAATAGCACATTCATTTTGGGATGGGCCAGCCAGAACAGGCTGAGATGCCCCTCCTAAAATACAGACGATGATAAGCATCACCATGTGGCGAAAATTCATTTTATTTGTCCTCTGTAAAATAATTAATCTGATGTTTTGATAACACCTGACACATCTACTCGGCGGCGATTACTTTCTTCTCTCATAGCGTCACCATGAGGGCTAGCCATTGAAACAGATTTAGTAGATTGTCCCATTGGCACAACAAGTGTCTTAGCTTTATCAGCATCTCCTTTTGGAATTGCAGGTAATGGATACCTCCTGTCATCAACACGTGATTTCAATACTTCATCTTCATACCAGAAGATTTTTTTAGCTCTTATTTTCATTGCGGGAGTCTTTTTAGATGGCTGCATGAAAATCAATTCTTCTCCATATGGCAACTCATCTACTTCCTGCGGTAACATTAGTGGTCTGGGTTGTAATGTAAATGTCCTACCCCTTGAACGCCGCTGTCCATCAGATACACCATGGTTATCAGATGGTACTCGAACCGTTTTTGTACCCAGGCGTTTACTATATTCCTCAGAAACTTTAATATCGCCCGGTGCATATACAACTTCGACATGGAATGGTTTCATTACAGCCTGACCGCCCTCACTCCCATAGCATTCATCAGAGCAAACTTGATTTTTATTCTGAAAAATAATTAAGTAGCGTAATCCGGCTCCCCTTGTTAAAGCTGGGGCTGTTTCCATTACTGAAATCCTCCCCATCACAGCAAATTCATCCATTACATAAAGGACTTGATATTTAAGTCTAAGGGAACCATCCTCACAGTATCCTCCTTGCTCCGGTAATACCTTGCTATTTTCTCGAATAGCCTGAGAGAAAAACAGGTTCATCAATGGACCGAATTTTTTTAACGACCCTTCAGTCACACAAAAATAAATACTTGTTGGTTCCTCTCGCAATTTACTGAAGTCTATATTCTCGTCATCATCATCACTTTCAGTTAATGCTAAAGCTACAAGCTTCTCACCATATAGGCTTAAGCGGCCTGTTACAAAGGACATTAATGTTGAGAACTCTCTACCTTTAGACTCTGAGACAATGACTCCTAACTCACGTACTGTTTCATCACTCAGCGGGTTATCCGAGTTTCCGCGCTCATCAATAACTCGTTGCGCCCAACTGCCTAACTGAGTTCCCTGAGATGCAATTTCATAGCATTGAGGTAATGAGAATGGTAATTCTGGTGTTTCTATAAGGTACAGACATATCGCTATAAAAACGTCAGCAGCCTTGGAAAACCAACTGGCATTTTTCATATTGTCAGGCACATATAGTGATGATGCTAAGGTACGAACCTCACCTAGCCTGTACAATGGATCTTGATTGATAACCCGCAAAGGGTTCCAGTGGTGCGTTTCCAGAAGTTCCGGGGAGAACCTTTTTACCTTTTGACCACACGCACGACGAAATCCAGCAGTCAAATGGAAATTTTCAAATTTACAGTCATTCACTACAACCGAATGTGGGTACTGCAATAAATTAGGAACAACAATACCAACCCCCTTACCGCTACCCGGCGGAGCTGCGAGCATGAGGTAAGTTTGTCCATATGTCGCGAGAAAGTTATTACTGTAGGGATCTTTACCCATCAATATAGCTGGATATTTTTCTATTCGCTTTTGTAATGCCTTTCCATCCCTTATTTCCCAGCCTTTTGGGAGTTTTGGTTTCATTATCATTTTTCAGGCTCCGTATACCAAATTTTTTTCAACTCTCTTTTGTTTGCGAATCGAGCATTACCGTGTAAACTCCGAAGCCCCTTATCCCCTCCGCCCAAAAAAATAAATAAGGTTATACCTGTAGGTAAAAATGTTATAACTGCTGTCACCGCCCAAGCCCACGGCAACATAATTTTACTTTTATCGGTTAATGATATTTTACCTAAATCAAAAAGAGTCATTAAGGAAGGTATTTTATCTGGGTATCCAGTTAAGGCATACCACGCCCATCCCCCCGCATATAACCCGATAATAAAACAAATAACGGTTAGACCCGCTATTGCGAGAAATATTTTTAGCTTGACCATATTCAATCCTCATACATGGATAACGCTTCTTTCATTGAAGCGCCATTTAGAAGCGCAAGTTTCGTTTCTGGCTGATAGGTTACATCCAGAATTTCCGTATGCTCCATGTATAAAACAGCATCAAATGAAGTTCTGACACGTCTATCAATGTAGTCGTAGTCGAGGCCAGCTCCCACAGCCGATTGCTTAATTAAGCCAGCTATACGTGCATAACCTTCGAGGCTACCGTTAGCATGCGCTGTAGTTATAGTTCCTGGGTGCCCGGTATTAAGTAATTCCATAAAATCCCATGCTTCATCGCCTGTTAGCTCCGCAAGCAAAATGTGATCCCCTTTCATACGCATACAGCAAGAAACTAAATCTTTTGGAGTTACATAATCGCCATAAAGAAGATGAACATGATTGAGATGATAAGGTAATTTCATCTCATTCAACTCCTCAATTGTTAACAAACGGCAGTTATGGGGATATATATCAACAACTGATTTTGCAAAAGTTGTCTTACCCGAACCAGTGCCACCAAAAATTATAATGTTAAGTTTTTTAGCTACAGCTAGTTTGAAAAACTTCACATAGTCTCTTTGTTTTACATATCGCTTAAGCTCAAGTTGCCATTCAAATAGTTCTGTCTGATTGTGTTGTTCTTTATTTGTTTTATCAAAACGCCCACTATTAGCATAATCTTCTAAAGTAAAGCGCTGAAGCGATGGTTTACGGAAAGTCATTGAAACTGTACCGCGTTCACATGCGGGAGGAATAACCAATTGAGCACGTTCGCCAGTTGGCAATTCAACTGTTTTAATTGGCGATTTAACATGAAGCAAGCGGTTGTTATATACAGCTAACGCATTGGCTAAATGGCTGCACAAATCAAAGTCTAGCCAAGGTGCTTCTTCACGTACCCATCCTTCCTTTGATGATTCAGTCCATATCTCAAATGGACGGTTGATAGCCACCTCTGTTACGCCTGGTCGAGCCAGCCGTTCAGTCACACCAGATTGTTCCAGATACCCTCTTGCCAGAACATCATCGCCCAAATATTCAGTCATTGAGTCAATGGTATATGATTCATCTGTCATAGCAATTCTCCATAATCATACAGTGTATTTAAAAAGAGTGATGCCAAAGGCGATAATAAGCATTACCAGCGCAAGCTTAATTCGTGTAGGGATTTTTATTTTCATAATCAATTCTCACGGTCAGCATTAATATTATTTGGCTTCCTTATCAGAATGCAATTTCCTTTTAACTGCCATAACATCCTCATAAGAAAACTTTCTAGTTCTGCCTTTACGGTTATCAAACATATTTATTTGACACCCCTTAAATAGTCCCGTTCGTTCCAATTCATATATTAACTCACCTTCATTCACCTGTAATAGCAATGCAGCTTGTCGTGTAGTGATAAACATAATAACCTCTTAAAAGAATTGCTGTACCTAATGTTATTAGGCACAGCAACTTAGACTAGCGCGTTGTAAATACGCTGGAGAAGTCAATATCCTGATTAACAATTACGTTAATTACAGTGCCCGGCTTGACATAGGCTGTAGGAGGAATGTTAATGCTATTTTCAAGCGCCTTACTCGCCATATCCTCCGCATTTTGCGTAGAATTATTCATAGTCATACCATTATTATTTTGCGTCGCATTACTGATAGATGAAAAAACATCTTGTACAAGCGACAGCATTACTGCACCGCCAAACCGCTTACCATAGTGGTTATCCATTTCGGCATCTGTCCCGCTCCGCCCCATAGGATCAACCCCCAATCCATTTAATGAAGCACGAACACCTGGCGACGTGTCTAACTCTGTCCAGACTGTTGCAACGCTGCTTTGACCAGATTTAACCTCGACGCGCTGCTCTCCAATTAGTTGAGCGCCAGCTTCAGCTAAAATGACACTCCCATCAGCTGAATAAAGGGGGCGTAATAAATTGCATCCTACAAGCCCCGGATAATCAGTCCTAATGGCTGTATATAATGCACACTGAAAGTTCATTCGGCGTTTCAACAGATATTTTGGATTAGGAGCGAGTCTCGCTTTCGTCGCCGGATAACTACTACCGTTTAAGTTATCCAACAAACCGCTACCGCCACTGCCCCCATTACCTCTTTCCAGAATAGTCCCTCCGCCACCATTCAGGATTTTCTGTACCTGTTCAGCAGGATCGGCGTTTGCAAAATCGCGTAGGCGCTGTTCATCATCGCCAGTTCCCTGGGGAGTTCCTCCATAAGTTCCCCCAGACGAACCGGAGCTGCTTCCAGACCCACCACTCAACCCGGACGACTCGAAGCGTGTAATAGGAGTGAATAATGATTCCGCTAACCGCTGTGGTTGCTGGGTTTCGGTACTGGACGCTTCATTTTTTTGCACCGTCTCCTTCTTAACTTCTGTCTGTGTTTGCGAAACGGCCTCTGGAGAGGGAGCATTATCCAAGGATACAGAAGGAGAAGCTGTAGATTTGCTCATTAATTCATCCATAGAATCATCCTTGATTCCAGCTGACTGTAAAAGTGGTGATTCCGTAACTTTGGATTCATCCACCTTTGTTTCTGCATCCCCCATACTTTTGATTGCCATATAGCCAATTAGAACACTGGCTATAATGACAATAAAAACACCGCCACCGATAACAGCAATGATGCGCTTATCGAAATCCTTTTTCCTTCCAGCAGGTTTTAAAGAAAAATCCCCTTGACCTTTGAACTCATTAATTTCCTGCTCTGGTGAAGTTTGATTATTGTTTTCCATAATTTTTAACCTCCCGGATTTCACCAGTAGTAGTACCATTATAGTTATACCAGCCAGTATTATTGGCTTTAGTCCGCAACCCTAAAACCAATTCATTCAGGCGTAGACGAAACTCTTTGCTGACGGCATGAAGAACTAAAATATCATTAACCTGATGAGATGAAACCATAGTTTCAGTTCCATCAGGAAGCACCTCATATGCTACTGGCCGTGGTGCGTTTGTGGGGAATCGCATACACGTAAATGTTCCATTATCCCAAATTTCATATGGAGAAAGCACCATATCCCCTTTCTTCTGGTAATTCCGATTAATCGTACCGGAGCAAGGGTTTTGATTAATACTACGCCCTTTAAATGGAGTTTCTCCAATTTTGGGGGGCTGTGGGTAACGGAAGCGGAACATATAGGTCATATTTGAGACACTTTTTGCAAGCTTCAGCTCAAAGATATATGTTCTACGATTGGTTTTAACAATCATATTGGTTTCAGGCTCTTCAGCATACATGCTTGGCTTCAGAATGATCATGCTTCCATTCTGATTTGCCCCAACCATCCATTCAGGCGATTCCTGAACTCCAGGCTTACCCACATTCAGAATCCCATCATCGAGGTTAATTGTTTCACCAGGCTCCAACTGGATAGCTGTTGAACGATTTTTCATTGCATATATACGGAATACATTGTCAGGGCTATATAACGCAGTCTGAATACGGGAATCATAGCTGTTTCCACGCCCTGACACCTCAGCCTTTGCCGCTGGCAGGAATGACACGGCAACACAGAACGATAACGCAGTTACTAAGCATTTCATGAGCCACTCCCTACAATAGCCATTGTTTTGCTATAACCTTTAACACCATAACCGAGAGGATTAAGCCACTGATCGCCCTCTGTGATTGCCGGATTTTTATTATCAATAGAGATCAAAATAATAGAGCTAACAGGGACTGTCTGCGGCACTGGTTTACCATCAGGTAGAAGGCGAGATTCAGTTAATCGCACCTGATAGGTTTTAATCCCCGTATCACTTTCCAACTTCCTTTCATTGCTACTCGGCAAAAGAACAATAGATTCAACAATGGATTGAATTTGTTGTGACTGCCCCAATCTTGCTACATAACCTTTGCTGGATAACTGAAAGTTTTTGTATTGCTCGAATACATCGGGACTTGATGTCAATTGGACAAAGCGATAATTTGCGCGCTGTGACGACCAGTTATATGACTCACGAGCAAGGATATATTGATGAATAAAATGCTTATCCTCAACAACCTCTGGTTTCTCCGTACCATCAGATGGTTTTACTATATCTACATAACCACTGCTTTTGTCTACCCGAAGAATCATAGGAACAACGGTTTTCAACGGGGTTAACATCATCACTGCCAGAATAGACATAAAAGCTAATAGACCGAAGAAAATAGATAGTCTACGTGAACTCTTTGCCTTTTTACGATAATCCTCTGCAACACGATCTTCAAACCATTTGGCCGCCTGTGTGTAGGCCATAATCTGTTGCCCCACTTCTTTTTGCTTCCCTTGAAGAGGGCCATCGTTATAGTGCAAATGTTTTTCCTGTTCTACAGCTTCTTTTATTTTTTTCTTAAACATTATTTAACCCCCTGAGTAAGATTAGTTACCGTTGGATTTGCATCAATCCAATCACCTTTAGGTTGAGTTAATTTCTCAGGGGAAGAACCACATGCAGTTAACCCCAGCACTGTACATAGCACAGCGCAGATAATAATAATCTTTTTCATATTAAACCTTGATTAGAGAGAGGAAATAACAATAGGAGTAACTCAGACTAGGAAATTCGGTTTCCCCTTCGTTTCATTAAATACCGCGCAGCTCTACCCCCCATTCGACTCGCTGCCCCTAACCCTGTACCTTTGCTAAGAAGTCCGCCGACACCAGTTACCCCTCCGCTTGGAGATCCACCCATAACAGATGCGGCATAGTTTGGAATCTCTGTAGCAAGTAAGGTAAATGCACCAAAATATAACAGGATACTAAGGCAACTCATTAAATCGGTTTCTATTTCGCCACCTTTAACCACATTTGCATTAATGAATGACATTTCCAATCCGATTACGACAGCAAAAAGAGCCTGAGCTAAAGTGAATCCACCCAGCACACCAACCCATCCCCAAAAATATTGCCGAGTTGCAGGGAATAAGGACAATGCGATAAATATCGGCCCAACTACCAACAATAGCATTGACGCTGCCTTTAACGTAATTAACGTTCCTACTGCGACCAAAAGAAAAGGGATTCCACCGACAAGCAATAAAACTAAGGCGAGTATACCTAACACCGTAGCTTTGAAATTACTTATTGGTTCAAATTTCATAGCATCGATTGTATTAACAACAGCATCAAAGAACGAGCTTATTAGCCCATCAACCAAATTTGTTTTATCACCACTCACGCCCGCCATTGTATTCCCCAACCAAACCGGGAATTGCGTCACCGTTGGAACAATCGTACTGACATACCAAGAAACGCTAAAAGCCATAAACAAAATACACGATGCTTTAAATATCGTCAGTAAAACATCTTGTATGACTTGAGTTAACCCCTGGAAATACCACTCCAACGAACGTAGTAAGATGTATATCATCCAAAATGCACCAAAAACGACCCCCATCACAGCCATAACAGCCGTGACATTATTCATTTGTGTTTTTGCTGCATTATCGATGGCATCGAACAGAGTTTGTGCAACCTGTACGTCCATACAAACCTCTTATTTTTTCACATAAGTGTGGCCGTTATATTGCAATTTTTCGTTTTCTAACCGCATGGAAAAATTCTGACCAGCGAGCACAGTATCACTTTCAGCTTTAGCTTCTCTTTTGGTAATAGAATATTCCATTGAAGTTACACCAATTGATGCGCTGTTTTCATCAATATGAAATACACCATCATCATATGTAATATTAATATCAGCTGGATATTTTGCCTTATCAACCTGATACCAATGACCGATGAAAGCTTTTCCCTGTTCACCTTTACAGGCAGACAAAGTAAAAGCAATACAAAGCAAAATAACTATTTTTTTTAAAATCACCTCAATACTCCTTAGCTAAACAGCAGAAAACAGGTTGCACATCTCTAGTGTGCAACCTATAGAGTGAGATGGCTAGTAGCTAGGCCGCTGTTTACTTTTACCAAGCATGTAGTCTTCAAACGCCTGGGCGCGTTTTGCATCATCAATCTTGTTCTGCTGCTCCATCAAATAACGCGTATTTTGAAGCTGCGCTTGTTGATTTTGTAGCTCAAGCATTTCCTGCTGGTAACGAAGCCCTAACTGCTCCCTATCTTTAGGTGTCTCCACCGAGTTCAGGCGGCTACGCAACCCCTCAGCCGTTTTGATACGCTTATTTGAAGCGTCATACTGCTTTTCAAGCGTATCAGCCTGAGACAGAAGCTTATCAAAAGCGGCCTGAATCTTCGGGTCGCTACTGATTAGGCCGTAGCGAGTGCGCAAATTAGGGAGATCTTTAGCTTGGCTGTAAATGTCCTGCCAGTCACTAACCGGTAGCAGTTCATTGAGTAATGGGTCATTCAAAAAATCCCCCAATTTATCATTGCCCTGCATGATGCTTTTGTAATGGTCATATTGGCTTTTTGCCTGAGATATGGCTTCCTTCGCCTTATCCAGCTGCGCTAGCGCCTCCTTAGCTTGTTGCTGTGCATTCACCACAAGTTGAGTGATGCTCGCCACATCAACTGTAGGAATACCGGAAGCATATACGGGCAAACTGATCGCCATAGCAAGGCTAACCGCCATTAACGTTTTCAATTTCATATTGTACTCTCTGATTCAGTTTCGTTTGGATGGGGAACTAGTGATGAGACGACATCTCTCCCGTACTCCTTCATCTTTGCAAGGAACGCTGGATACCACACCTTCGCATCATCAGTTTTAAGATCTTCGCGTACTTGAAAAGCGACCATCTCATCAAGGAAGTGAGGAACCCATATAGCAGGATCATCAGTACCTAATTGTTCCCGCACTCGCTTGGCAACGGGTAGATTTTTTTTCGTCGCAGATAGTAGTGGAATGTAATATTCGAGACGACCACTTAACGCTAATGAAACCATAACAGCGCCAGAACCTTGTTTAACCATCATCTGGCGGCAATATGGCGTTAGCTCAGATATTTTTTCAAACTCTCTTTCTGTAACACCAAATTTACCGTAGCTTTCGAGGTCAGCCTTATCATTTGCCATCCATTCCTGTGTAACGATTTGTTGAATCATTGCAGGAGCTGTAGGGGTATTTAGGGCATGTTCAGGAGTTTGAGTGTCTAATAACAACAACTCCCCGCGCATACGACCAGCAAGTAAAATCTCTTCAATTTTTGCTGCTGTACTTTCAAAAGCTAACTGTACCCAATACTCCGAGATCTGATTAATCATCAGACAACCAGGTTCTTTAGCATGCATTCTACTTTTAAGGAAATAAAAAGTATTAAGCATAACCTCAACTACTAAAGGGTGATTGGCAACATAACTTTTCGTAAGAATATGTGTGCAATCAAAAGCCAAACGACGATATTTTTCAGGATAAAAAAGGTTTCGTGGGGAGTCGAGCACCCATGCATATTGCCCTTTTTTGCCGTTTACAGTACACCATTTTGATAATCTTGCCCGGAGTCCATTTCCTCCAGTATCAGGGATTGATTGGATAAGAAGGGAGAAACGTCTCTCCTCATGAACTTTATGCTTCATAACAGCATCAATAGCGGAATTAATGATTGTTTCTTCATTAGGGTCAGCTCCGCCAGCACATTGTTTGACGGTATCAAATAAAACCTGCCTCAGTTCATTTGAATCCGGGAGTTGGAATAACTGAATACCAGTATAAACACCCGGCTCAATAGAATAATATTTAACGTTCAGTGCCCGGTGAACATTCTCCATTGAGTTGTTATAGTCAATGCCAAAAATCATCGGATTCCATCGACTAAAAAATATCATTTTTAGGGCTGCTGACAATGTTTTACCAGCCCCCGTCATAGCGTGGTTCACCATGTGCCCAGGGAATGCCTGACCTGTGTTATTTTGCCCTGGAGGGCTGTCATGGGCATTCAGGAAGAAAAGTCCGCCCTGAACGGTCTTAAGAGGCATCAAAGCAGTTCCATCACCCGGAGGATTCCCCGTCGCCTTACCCGTTGGGGTTGCATGCAAAGAAAACCCACATGCAAGATTTTCAGTCGATTTAGGGTATCGGTAAATAACATCGGTATACGCAGGAAAAAGCGTAAGCCACGAATCTATATTAGTGCTTGTTGAGCGAACAAATCCTGTATTGAGAGCTAAAAATAATGCCTGCATTCTGGCACCATTATTAACCGCCTTTTCCGGTGTTTCGCCATAAACGATCAAGCTCGAATGATAATGCCCGAAAAGTCTCTTCCCTTGAGTAACGGCTTGAACATCATCTTCCAGTTCTTCTGTCTGTGAAGATTCGCCTTCAGTCGATGCTAAATCCACCTTTTGCGCATTAATCTTTGTTTTGATTTTGTTCCGGTCTTCGAAATGGAACGTTTGTACTAATGTAAAATCGTATTGTTCCTCAAGAACTTCATCCCACATTCCCGGTTCACTTTCATCCGGGTAATCGCGCAGATCATATGTAGTAGCAAATCTAGGTGCACTATTGTATGGGCGACATTCTACATAATCGTAAGCACCAAATCCTGTTTCCCCATTAATAACTGCGTCACCGAGTCTGGTATCTGTAACTGGTACATCTTGATCAACGCCGTTAAAAATAAAGGAATAGAAGCGTCCTATTTGGCTATACAGCTGACCATTACGCTCTTCCATCCCCATGACCGCAACACTGTAATCACTGAGCATTTCCTGACATATGGATAATAATTCCACCATACTGGCAATACCATCTTCAAGATCACTGTGCTTGAGAATAATACCCATACCATAGCCTACTTGTTGATATGCTCCGTTCCTGAACGGTGCAGTATAATCATCAACAAAATCCTGTAAGATAGGTATTTCCATTTTATATTGTGTTTCAAGACGCACACCTGTTTTAAATGTGTACGTTTGAAGCATCAAATTCTTACCCTCTTGCTTCCCTAATGCCTTGATACAACGATCCAGTCTTTTAAACTCACGATTTAGCGTTTCTTTATTACGTGTTTCGTGCGGCACCCCCTTAAAACGAAGTAATGCAAGTAAATGTGAAGCTCCTAATGTACATACATTAGGATGTACATGGTGCCCTAACCAGGGCACCTTTTTACTCTCCGGTGAGAATACGTTTTTTGATTGCTCGCCGCTCATTTGTTTCTCTCCATTTAGGATTTCTTGGGGTGATAAGCAAATGACGACCAAATTTTCTATTCATACGTTTTCTACGACGTGTAAAAAAGAAACGGCGCATAGCTTTATCATCTCTCTCGGTTATGATCCGCAACGCGAGTAGTGCAATAATAAATGGGGAGGGAGTGGCAATACCCCACCACCCCCATAAATAAATACCAACAAAGAAGCTGATAGCTACCCCCATGAGAAGGAATATTAAAGGGAATACAGGTATTCCCCAATACATAGCGACCCTTCCCATTGCGTTGTGCGTGTCATATTTTAGCGTCTCTGTTTTTTCGTCTTTCAAGACACGCTTCCTCCCCATACTGAATAAGCCCAGGTAGCAAGAGCAACACCACCACCAACGGCTCCAATTACTGCGGCATGGTTGAAGTAGTCCATTGCAGTGACTTTCATATCGCCGGACATACGCGAGATAATCCAGCACACGCCGATATATACCATCGAAGCGACAGCTGCGATCCCCCCAACGATAATAATCATCGTTTTAAAGTCTTTCGCAAAGGTTACGATGGGATCATACCAGGCCGCTTCCGCCGAAACTGGAGACAACATCGAAAACATAGCGAACATGAAGGCGTAATATACCGCTGGTTCTGCAAGTTTATTGGTCAGAATATTAAGCTGGGTTTTTAGAGCTTTCATCAATGAGTTCCTTATTATCTGGTGAAGGTTTACTTTGTTGAACTTTCGGGTTAGATGTGCGCGGAAATTCGCGTAAAACATCCCATGATTCGTAAGTAGGTGGTGCTGTGTATTGAGGCTGAGCGTTCTCCTTTGCGGCATTTCTGTCTTCTTTAGTACTAGGTACGACATACTGGTTGGAAGCGGTTGTATAACCGATTCGCTGTATATAGCTCGTATTATTAAACTCTGACTCCTTCCGTTTCCCCCGTTGATAATCACCTGAGTAATAACAGCTAAGAGCACTTCTTAGATCCCCCCCACCCTTATAGCAGTCCGAAATTATTTTTTCGAACACCTTAAGGTTAGAACATGGATCAAGCATATCTTCAGCTGTAACATTAAATAGACTAAAGTTGGTGCTGGTTATTTGCATTAAGCCGACTGAATAGCGTCGTTTTTTCTGCTCAATACTATTAATTATGTCAATCGCTTTCGACTTAGACTTTGGCATATGCGTAATAACGCTTTTACCATCCTTACCTCTTTCCTCTTTAGGAATGATTTCGGCAATTGCATATGGATTAAAACCTGATTCCGTTTTCGCTACGTCCAGTGCTGTATCCGGGTGAACAGAAACAGCACACTGCATAGCTAACGAAACGAACGTAGCAGCAGATAACATTTTTCCTCCAAACGTTATATATGTTGGTTAGGTATAAAAGTACTCATAGAAGCCCACTATCAAAATAATGGGCTTCATCATTACTTTTCATTAAAATTAACGCCAGTGCATTGCTATCTATCAGTGCTGCCCTTTCACGTCTGTAACTCCTGGCCTCCCAGGCAGAGCTAATCTTCTCAACAGGCAGATCGTACCCATTGATACATCGCATTTTCGCGTCGGGGTCTATATAGATGCTTTGCATCTGTAACGACTTTTATAAATTGTTAAAGAGCGAAATTCAGGTAAAAAAATCCCCTGCACGATGAATGCATATATAAGAGGGATTGAAATTTGGTTCCCTGGTGAAATGCTTATTCCCTTAGCTTTATATTTTTCCTTCTTTCCCCGGTGTTACCTATCCCTTAGTCCCGTCATTTAAAAAACGCTTACCTTCAGTGGCAATGTCTGGGAAATTTCTTAAAGAGTCAGCCAGACGTAAAGAAGCCTCTTTTCTTTTGCTTCTGCCGCATCGTTTGGCTGCCTCAGTCAAAAGCCGGTTGTCTTCTGGAGAAAGATCAACAAGCGATTGAGTGTTCTTCTTGGTGGTGTCATCGGTCATATAAACGTTCCAATTCAACAGATGGCAGATAGAAGAACCGAAAATTTGTCTTTTATCGCCTAATTCTTATCAAACAGAGAGTTAATTGTGATTAAGCAACCTAACTACTGTGGCTGCTTTTTGTTCTACAAATCTTCTAACAGCAGCCTTCTCACTGCACTCTCAACCACTAACGATATTGAATTTATATCAAACCGATATCGTTCGCAAGTTTTTATCAACTATTACGACATTTTTATGCCTATAACTATACTTTCATGATAGTCAATGTCGCGCGGCGATATCTTAAGAGTTTGTTTTTATTGAAAAAATTAACTCTAAGGTTAGAATCGTCTTACGAACTTTTAAGAACACCGAAGAGAAGCTGAGCGATGGAAGAAGAGACTAAGAGCGATAACTGGTTAGGTGAAATGCTAGCTAAAGCACTCATCGTGAAGGGGATACCAAAGCAGAAGCATATCGCCCACATAGGTAGAGTTTTAGAGTTAACAACAGCAGCCGCCCATAAAAAACTTACAGGTTCTACAAAATGGGAAGTATCGCAGCTGGTAAAGGTAGTCCATTCAATCGGGATGGAAATGAGCGAGTTTTTTGAGCTATATAGCCCATCACACACAGAGACTCACGAAGCATTATGGAGCGAAGGTAATACAACGCTAAAATGCAAAATCTACCTTTCACCTGAAACCTCCGAGGAAAAGACGGAGTATTCAGCAGTGAAAATCAATGACGAATGGTGCGTAATTCACACCGATGATATTCGAGATGAATACTTAGTTGAATCTAAGAGAAACATAGAAAGCATTGTTATACACCCCAGGAAAATCGAAATAGGAAAAAGTAGCATAGCAATCCTAGATGATGATAAAAACATTGTTGATAGTATCAAAGAAATTATTAACGATGGACGTTTTATAGTTGATGGATTCTACTCTATTGATGAACTATCACATGCAATTGATAAATCTGCTTATGATGCTTATATTTTGGATTGGGTCGTAGGAGATAAAACAGTATTCGATACTATTAAGAAAATCAGACAATCTCAGAAAAGAAACTCTATGATCCTAGTACTAACAGGACAATTAGAAGGAATTATTGATGAAGAAATTTCAATATCTATAAATGATTACGATATTATCGGCCCATTTGAAAAGCCGATTAAAGGAAGCTTAATAAAATCAAATATCGATAAATTTTTCCCTAAGTAGTTAGATATGAATAAACAACTTTTAGAGTTTACTGGTAGCCTTTTACTTGACAGTAAGTATATTGTCTCACCGTATGGTATCAGTAAAAAACTACCCAAAGGAGAAATAACCCCTCTAAATTATGAGGTAATACATAACAACTCAATAAGTAATATTACTATAAATTACACTACAGTGAAAAATCTTACTATAGTGAATGGGATGGGCGTCACCCTAGGTGACTCAATCATTGGCATATCTGCATTACACAACATAAAGAAAATAAATCCAGGAATAAAAATAAGGGTAATCAGACCAGAAAATTGTCCGTCATATGTTAATGAGCTATACCACCTAGCAAAAAGTGTAATAGATGAAATTTATTACATGCCATATGATATATCTCATTTAAAAGATTCTGATGTAATCATTGATATGGGAAACCAGGTGTATTGGGAAGATTTCAATCGCTTAGAAATGCATGATTTCTTCCTTAAAAGCCTTGGTCTTAACTACAACGATTTTTCACCAGAGGAAAAGAGTAACCGTTGGCTTCAGGAGTGCATTGTTGAGGAATTAGACCTTGGCGAATATGTTCTATATTGCCCTAATGCTAGTACAAAAATAAGAAGTATTCCGGCAAAGTTTCATCACAAAACAATATCCCAGCTTACCAAAGAATACGGGAAAAACGTATTTGGTTTCATTGATATAAATCATGAAAACTATACCAACATTGCAGCAACATCTAAAAATACAGCTGCTTTCATTTCAATAATTAAAAATTCCAAGTACATATATACCTGTGACTCTTCAGCTTTGCATATTGCCGCAGGTTTTAATGTACCTTCTACTTGTATTTTTACCACAGTAAAACCGGAACTGCGTAGTATTTACTATAAAGACTGCCATTCCATTTATATAGGAAACAATTTAACCGAAGGAATTCATAACAGTGAAGATGAATTCCTCATTAAGCTCATTGAAAAAGAATTTGAGGTTTATCATGCATAAATTTAAATATTTCCTTCTGACTGTGATTTTATCTTTTGCAACCCTGTCAAATGCTAACGCAAAAGTAGGTGATATTTACATTAATGGAAAGATAGCTACTACAAATACAAAAAATGGTTACATCCTTACCAGTAAAAAATTTAACGAACTACCTAAAACAATAATAAAAACAACAACATCATGGACAGCAAAAGATCATCCAGTTAACTTTGAAGGTGTAAAAATAAAAGATATATTACATCTGGTAAATGCCAAAGGGAACACACTAAGAATGCATGCCTTGAATGACTACTGGGTTGACATTCCTATTTCTGACGTTGAAGACTTCAATATAATACTTGCAAATAAAATGGATGGAAAGCCATTAGAAGTTAGAAACTTTGGACCATATTTCGTAATTTATCCATTAGACAGTAATCCGACTAAACTCAACTCACCTATTTATTTATCTCGTTTTATCTGGCAAGTAGACAAAATCACGGTGCTATAAATGAATAAAAAATTGATGTTAATCTTTGCAGGAATAGCATTGGCATTAGCCTTTGCTATCTCAACAATTGTAAAATACAACTCATTACTCTCTGATAAATCTTTATATGCAATTACAGGAACACAAGAGAATTACGCATGGGCAACTGCAAAATTCTCGATTCAGTTAGCAGATTTTAACGCTTTAGTTAGAAGCAATGATAAAGACCTTGATCAAATACGCTTGAAGTTAGATATTTTATTCTCGCGTGTTTCCGTTATTAAAAACGAAAGTGAATCAACCATTCCTCTCTATAAAGAAAAGGACTATAAAGAAACTATCGACAATATATATAAAAAACTTGAAAAAGTTGATCACTATATAAAGCAGCCATCCCCAGATATGAGCAAGGTAGTTTCTCTGGTTAATGATATAGAGCCAGATTCTAAATTATTAGTTAACATTGCAGATCACGCTGAGGTTCGCCAGCGTACAAATGCAAATGTCGATTTCAAAGAAACAAAAAAACAGATACTTATACTTTTATATATAACAGGGATTTTAACAATAACATTGGGTATTTTTATTTGTGTTTTTTTATGGAAGTTAAATAAATTGTTGGATTCAGAGAAAAAAGCATTTAACAATAAAAATGCTTTTTTGGGTATTGTTGGTCATGAGTTACGAACGTCACTACAAGCGATCATATCCACGATTGATGCCATTTCGCAAAGGTATAACAAAAACCATGATGATCCCCAATTTATTAGATTAGAAAGTGCTGTTACTAAAATTGAAATGCAAATGAAAGACCTATCTGAATTTGCAAGGATAGATAATGGTAATATACAAATAAATGCAACACAGTTTAATTTAAAAAAAATTATTGATCTTACCGTTGACGATTGCATTAGTGCATTAAAGAAAGAAAGCGTAAAAATAATCACAGATAAAATCCAAGACATTAACATAATAGGTGACTCATCGAGAATAATGCAAATTGTCGAGAATCTTGTTACCAATGCTATTAAATATACTCAAAAAGGTAATGTAGATGTTATAGCCGGGTTAGATTCCAAAACAAATCTTGTAATAAAAGTTGAAGATACAGGACAAGGAATTCCAAAAGATAAGATTAAATCAATATTTAGTCCTTTTGAGAGGCTTAAAGGAAACGAAAATGGTGTTCCTGGCTTTGGGATGGGATTAGCCATTGTTAATGGTTTGGTTAAGGCAATGAAAGGCCAAATTATTGTTAAAAGTGAAGTTGGCGAGGGAAGTTCATTTATGGTAAAAATTCCTGTATCTTTAGGCTCCAGCTCACAAGAATTAGAAAAAATAGATAATTCCATATATGAGCCTCATTTTAATCATCTTAGAATCTTATTAGTCGATGATAATGAAATGTCATGCTCTTCATTAGTTTCTATACTTGAAAGTGCTGATTATAATGTTGAATTCACAAACTCACCTGTTCGTGCATTCGAAAAACTGCAACGAAAACCTTATGATCTTGTTCTTAGTGATCTCCAAATGCCAATAATGACTGGGGATGAGTTATTTCAGAAAATAAAATCTATAGAAAGTCCGAACAAAGAAACGCCTTTCATTTTTATTAGTGCCTATGCGAATGAAAGCCCTATACCATCAATAACAATGCTGACTAAACCTGTAAGAATCAGGGATATAAATAAAGCAATAAATAGTGTAATGGAATCAACATAAATACTTACTACAAGCCCTGATTGTGACCGAGTATATCAGGGCTATAATGTCCTATTGCATCAAAAAATTTGCAATAGTATTTATTCTGGTTAGTTTTTATAAGTATCTGTTTTTACACATTTCAGGTTTGCCCTCGATGCCGCTGCAGGACGCTGGCCAACTGCTGCCGGCGACGCGACCGGAGCCGGACTTGTTCAACCTTATTGAAGAATGTGCTACGTAAAAATTCTATGCCCGTAGGGCATGAAAGCCGCCAGAAATGACACAGGTAAACGCTGAAGGTA
>ERZ827469.440-NODE-440-length-48683-cov-19.071810_pt1 | contig 48683 bp, 38 predicted proteins | sample MGYA00519917_ERZ827469 | MGnify/ENA primary metagenome ERZ827469 (study PRJEB31778, sample SAMEA3449314) | human gut metagenome | biome: human gut; feature: human-associated habitat; material: faeces | place: United Kingdom | collected 2010/2012 ... | reverse complement strand
CACTTTGCAAATTATATGTAATTTCCTCAAACACTTCACTTGTATACAAAATCTCTTTCTCATTTAATTGATTAAGTATATCAATAGTAAGCAATTCATCTTGACTTAATGCATCTATTAATTCATCTCTACACTTTTCAATTCTATAATCATCTTCGTCATTTATTTTCGACCTCTTGTCTAATATTTCTTTTACTTTTTTTAACATATATATTTCTCCTTTATGGTTGTAAATCTGCATCTGGAAAAATAGTCCCTATCTTTCCATCTGTTTTTATAATTCCTACTCTTACTCCATCATATTCTCCATATCCAATAACACCATCTGGCAAGTTCTTATTATCCGGTAAATTAGTAACATAATTTCCTGCCTCTTTAATCTTACTATCTGACCAATTTTTAGGAAACCATGCTTGTCCTGTTCCTGTTCTTTTTGAAGGTGTCTTATGTTTGGGAACATTTCCTACTCTAACTCCATTATCATATTCCTTAACAATATTATACTCAATTCCATTCTCTTCTAAAAATTGATATTAGATTGACCATGTCCTCCACCTTTCATCCTAGATATTTGACCTGTTTTAGGGTTATATGTAAAATCGCCTACCGATGAATGCTTTAATGCTATATCATCTATAGAATTTATACCACTCTGGTCTTGACAAAGACTCTTTACCCTTATAATTATCCAAGCCGATGCTCCTACCCCGAAAAATTGCAGTCAAATCTTGGAAAACACTTGCATTCCTAAGGTTTCAATGTACATTCTGACAGTTCTGTGCTATAAAAATGAGCAAAGAGATATCCTTCTCATACCACCACAATATGAAGAAAATTAATATAAAACCTCGTACCGAAATAATAATGCAGAGGTCGGTGCTTCTTACGTAAAATCAGATAATATAAGGTTTCCAAACACTTATCGAAACATCAGTTCTGTGGAACAACTATATTTCTCCATTAGCAGAAATGCAGATACTGTATGTTTTTCCACATAGTCTGAAAACTTTGTCCAACACTTTGGTCTAAATGCATTATTTAGAATATGCGGAGATACTTCTCATTCCACTTCCGCCAAAATGAAAAACATCTCCCTTTGGATTACCGCTTTTTGACCAATTTTATATCTAAAATGCCGCCTTTTGAGATTATTTTTCACCAGTTTGTACAGAAAACGCATTGTCTTCACGGCAACAGGTGACATGAAAACAATGCGTTCTTCATCTTTGCTGAAACAAAATTAAGTTTTGAATCTGGATGTCCTTATGTACACCCAGATGGCAAATTTCGCCCTAGAAAGGTCTCTAAATTAATCTTCACAACTAGCATTACTTCGTATGAGGTGTTTCGATTAATTTAAAGACCATGATTATTTTTTTAGGTGGTGGACATACTTAAGTAGAGACATACTTAAACATATTATAAGTCAAAATATGCAATCAAGAACTCTTCAAAACTCTGCCATTCAGCTTGCAATACACCATTCAGTAACTTTTCATCACCGCCTTCAAAATCCACCCTATACACTTTATCATCTAGGGTATTTAGCACAATTACTTCATTTGCCACCATTTCTGTTAATACAAGATAATGCACAGGAAATGAATGCTCTATTCTACATTCCATCGTCACACTCTCGATATTTATCTCATCTTCAACTATATCAAGAAATTCCATACCCAATGTTTCTTCCCAAAATGGTCCTGCAAAATTTACAAAAAACTCCTCGACATCTTTAGATACTTTCACACTTAATCGCTGAAAAGTTTGTATTACCTCATCTGGATTTTCTCTTGCATATGTGCTACTATCCAAAATTTCTTTTAACTTACTTATAATGCTCATATTTTATTGTACTCCTTTCATAGCATCTCTTCCTCTTGCTTTCCAATATTCAATAGAATCTACTTTTTGGAATAAACCTCTTGTATTACTATCCATCGGGTTAAACGGATTAAGTTGACCTTTATATGGATGGAGCGGTCCTTTTTTAGCATTGGAAATATTATGATAACGTGTAGAAGCTTCAAACAATGGTCCAACACTTCTCTGTTGTGAATGATGCAATGTGACAACATAACCATCATTAAGAATAGGTGCCAAACCATACTTTTCAGCGGCTTGTGCGTTAGTCAAACCTCTTCCTTTCTTTGCCCCAGTTGTTCTAACCATATTCCAATCAATATCATTTCTTTGATATACCTTATAAGTAAATCCTGTTCCTTCAGAACCTGCATTAAACTCTACAGCTCTAGTAAAATAATTATTATTATCGTAAGTACCAATAACCTTCAATTCTGATGAAGTACCACTCTTGACAAAGACTCTTTACCCTTATAATTATCCAAGCCGATGACCATCCTCTGAAAAAAGAATACACTTCTCAAAGCCGACTGTTTCATCTGCTTAAAATAATATCACATATTTGCCATTTTCACTATCTATTTTCGCCAGCACTTTCCACCACTGGCATACGATATTCCGTACCATGCTTTAACATTCCATAAATAATACTGATTAACCGTCTTGAAATGCAAATCAGTGCCTGCTGACTGGTTTTTCCCTCTGCCTTACGTTTCTCATAATATGCTCGCACTACAGGATTTCTCGGTGTACCCTTTGAGGATACCTGCACCATCTGAATTGCAAGGAAGTAAATGGTTGCCTGCAAGCGTCTGTTTCCCTGCTTGGTGGCTACATCTTTACCCTTTCCGCTGAATGATAAATGAAGCGGTGCTATACCAGCAAACTGTGCCAGTTTATTGGCATTGGCAAAACGTTCGATATCACCGATTTCTGACAGAATCTTCACTGCTGTGATAACATTTACACCAGGAATGGTTGTAAGTGTGCAGCCCAGCATCTTATACATCTGTTCCAACATTTTGTCTACCTCAGCAAGCTGTTTGTCGTAGTGCTGTAAATCACTGACAATACTGAGTGTCACCATATCCCTTGCATCTTGATAAGCATTGTTTTTTACCTTATCACTAGCTACCGCATCCAAGATTTTCTCGCAGGTCTTAGTGGAGCATTTGTTATGACTGACAGGAACAAGTTCTGCTCGCAAATCTTCCACAGACTTACCCTTTAAGTACTTTCTGGATGGGTAATGCTCCCAGAAATATAATGCTGTTGGTCTGCTAATATCGTTAAAAAACTGCTTGTAAGACGGATACGCAATGCACAACTGCTCATGAAGCTGATTAACCAACCTCGTTCGCTGTTTCATGATGTTATCCCTACGATGCACCAGCTGTCCAAGTGACCAGTACGCATCATTCGGATACGCATCTGGAAGTTTATCCAGCATGTTTAACGTTGCCAGAGCAATGGCTTCCGCATCATCACTGTCGCTTTTACGGTACATGGCACCTCGGTGCTTTGCCTGTCGATGGGATATGGCGGTGTTTACATCCTTAACCAGATACCCCTTGTCAATTAGCCAGACCGCTAAGGCTCTGCCGTAACCGTAGGCGTTCTCAAGACCATAAACTACTTCTTTTCCATCGGTATTACACTTCTTTACTTTAGTAACCAGCTTAGGAAAAGCGGCTGGTCTGTTTGGGAAAGTAATCTCTCCCAGCTTTTGATTGTAGCAGTCAATCATAACTGCTGTGTGGGTTTCTTTATGTAAATCGATACCCACATAAATAAAATTTTCTTTAACCATAGAATCAACCCCAATCTCAATGTTTGGCAAAATAGTGGCAATCTCAACTGTTAAGCATTTTTCTCGGAATTACGCATCTTTTCAGCTACCGAGTGTGCAAGAGTGGTATAGCCTATCCATTTCTGGTCAGGCACAAAGTATTCCATACAGGAACACCGCTGACTTTCATGGAGATGGATACATCCTACAGAACGCAGGAAACGAAGTAGAAGAAATCTCCTTCGTGGTGTGTGATGTTAACTCTGAAAAAGAAAGGTTGCAAGTCAATTTTTTGCTTTTTGAGCAGATTTTTATTTAAATCCATTAAAAATGGGCAAAATCGGCTTTATGCCATAGACCAAAAACAGAGAAATAACAGTAAAGATGCACAAATTTACTATCCGAGCATACAAAACAACGTTCTCTTGCCCTTGTGAGAGCCTGTGTTGCCCCTGTGTGCGATTTTAAGAGCAAAGTCGAGGTAGTTACCCATGATAAACTTTTTAAGGCTTGTTGGGGAAATGTGAGAGATTTGATTTCTTAAGATAGTGCCAAAATAAATAGGGTCGAAAATAGTGCAGGTTAAAGGGCTTATGCCGCCAAAGACAGCATAAGTCAGGAAACACCCACCGGCAAAGCCGTTGGAAGAAATCTGTTGTGGCATAACTTTCTCTACTGTTCGGATATTTGTTATGCCTTTATGAGACTCTATTTGTTTTGCCATATAACAGAAAAATCGAGAATGCTCCATGACGGTTGTCACCATTAGAACATCCTCGATTGTTTCCATTTAGGAATTAAGGGGATTTTTCATCCCTCTTATACCCCCTGTTGAGTGCCATTGTAACATGAGCGATTTTGGATCGTCAAGAGAAATATTACAAAATTATTACATTTTATTCATCACATTTTAAACCATATTTTAATAAAGCCTCATAAAAATCCATTTGCATTCCCTGTAATGCTTCTTCCTCATGTGAATACAAAGTAACTTTGCTTTTGCATATTCCAGCATCTATTTCAAATCCCAGGAAATCTCCTGTTTCTAAATCGACAACTGGAAAAAAAGACTTCTCTATAACCCATTCTTTTAATACATTATCCTTGATGTAAAACATGCCATTGCAGTCACATGAATACACTACTATAAATCCAAAATATCCTCCTCCATATTGGCTTGCAAAATCTTTATAAGAGTCTGGCAGTATTATGTCGTAATATTTTTCGACATCTTCAATCTTTTCAATATCTACTTTGGCATCTGACTCCAAGGCAAATAATCTGGGTTTCTTTTCTGACATCTCCCTAACCTTGTTTTGAAAACTAATTCTGTCCATATTTTATCCTCTCTAGTCATATATCCAGTCTGGTAGTAATTCATCTGCTCCCTGTTCTCTTGCTCGATACCACCAATGTAATTGCCTGTCTTCCATTCTCATTTCAGGAGTTACGCCTTGGTTGTATGTATTTGGGTGTAGTGCTGGATTATTTCTGTGTTGTCCTGGTAGTACTTCATGCAGGGCACCTCCTGGCATCTGTCCACCATGATGAATATCGGGACTTCCTAAACCTCTAGGTGGATGTCCTAACAATGCTTGTTTCATATCATTTTCAGTCCAATCACCATCTATTCTTACTGGAGTATCTCCTGCATCATATCCAAGTCCTGTAGTAACATCTGTTTTACTACCACTCTCATCAACACTTTCACTAATTTTCCCCTTCGGAGGACAAGCTTTCCTTGCATACCCACTCGGATCATCATACACCACCGGATTATTCCCGCAGTACGCATACAGGTTCAGTCCATCCCCCTGATATACGTCTTCCTGCATAAAACGCCCGGCAACCGGATTGTAATACCTCGCCCGCAGGTAATACTGCTCTGTCAGTTCATCATACTGCTGGCCCGTATAACGGATGCGGTTATTCAGCTGTTCTGTGGTCTCAAGGGGTATGCCAAAGGCATCATACTGATAGCTGTTCCGGATTTCTCCCTGTCCATCAGTAACAAATACCGTACTGAGCTGTTCGTCCCTGTGGTAGTAGGACAGTTCCTGTCCTCTGCGGAACGCTTCCATCCCTGCCCCGAGATGATAACTGGTGCCCTGCTCTTCTCTTCCCTCCTCCTGCAGAAGCTCTCCATCGTGGTATACAAAGCTGGTTCTCCTGCCGTTTTCCAGCAGTTCAAAACGCAGGCCTTCCGCATCATAGCGGTTCTCCTGCACGCTGCCGGTTTCGGTTTCCACCCTTGTCTGCTGGTGGCGGCTGTTATAGGAGAACAGGCGGATCCCGGCTGCATTTTTCTCCTCTATTATACCGCCCTGACGGTCATAAGAAAACTGTTTTCTATCGACAGGGCTTTCCTCTGCAATTAGCTGGTTCTTCTCATTATAAAGATAACGGATTTCTCCCTGTGCATCCGTCTTCCGGATTCTGTTCCCTGCTTTGTCATAGGCATAGCAAACAGAAGCGCCGTTCCGCCGCTCTTCCAGAAGCTGTCCCCGGACATCATAAGCATAGGAGATATCCAACGCATTATTCCCTGTGGTGATGCCGCCCAGAGCTGCCTGTGTGCCTGTCTTCGCCGTGCGGTTTCCGTTGCCGTCATACCGGTATGCAAAGGAGAGCAGGACATCTTCTCCCGCCCTGGTTTCCAGTGTGCGGACATTTCCGTCACCATCATAGGTATAGGCGGTCTTCACACCATTGCCATAACGGATATGGCGGATGCGGTTCAGGGCATCATAGCCGTAGCGCACTTCCAGTCCGTCATTGTTGTAAATACGGCTTCTGCGTCCTAAGATATCGTACTCATACCGGGTGCTGACTCCTGCGGGATCCCTGATCTCCGTGATCTGCCCTGCCCTGTCATGGGCATAGGAAACTAAGCGTTTCCCGTTGGAACGCTTCTCTTTCAGGTTACCATATGCATCGTAGATGTATTCATAGGACTTTCCGTCGCAGACAGCACGGGTCACCCGGCCCAGGCTGTCATAGTGCCAGGTGCTGATGTTGGTATGTTTTCCCTCTGCATCGGACGCCTTCTCATACACAGGCTGTCCGAATACGTTGCAGGCACGCTGCAGCTGTCTTCCATCCCGGTCGATGTGCAGGGACAGGTTGCCCTCCTCGTCATACCGGAAGGTCTCTGTGAATCCCAGCTGATCAATTCTCTCGCTGACCTTGCCGAGACTGTTGTAACGGTACTGCACTGCATTGCCGTTGCCGTCTATAGTCCTGCTGATCTGTCCGGCGGGGGTGTATTCATAGCCTTCCTTCACCCCGTCCGCAAAGCCAATGCCTGTGATGCGTCCCCAGCTGTCCACGTCATAGGAGATGGGATTCTGGTTGCCGTCCACAACTCCCGTGATCTGCCCTCTGGCATTATACTCATACTGTTGGAGGGTGCGCTGATGGTTCCGGTTACCGTTCCCTGAACGCCGGACATCCTTGATCTTTCCGTCCAGTTCATAGGAAAGCTCTGTCCGGTTTCCAAACGTATCCTTTTGGATGACCGGCTGATTCCGCAGGTTGTAGGAAAGCTCCTGTACCACTTCTCCTAATGCATTGGTGGTGCGGAGGCGGTTGCCGCGGCTGTCATAGGTGTAGGATACCCCCGCCCCGTCATCACTCTCCGGCTCGTAGCCGTAGGGACGGATCTCTTTCCGCAGCCTGTCATTCCGGTCATAGAGATAGCGGGTCACCCCTCCTGCCGGATTGGTTCTGTGGGTCGCCCGGTCTTTCAGGTCATACCGGGTGCTGCTCTCCAGACATTCCCCATCCGCTCCCAGAATGGCCTGTTTCAGCACATTTCCGGCCGCATCATAGGCATACTGCACCCGTCTGTCGATACCGTTCTTTCTGTCAAGGACTCTCTCCTCGGTCAGGCGGTCGTCCGCATCGTAGCTTCTGTGGATCTCGGAGCCCTTCGGGGTGGTGATCTTTGTCAGGTTGCCGTTGGCATCGTAGGCATATCTTGTAACGGCGGCCTGTACCGGGCCGTTGCCCTGGATTTCCTCCGTCCGCTGAATGAGCCACCCGTTTTTATTGTAGGCATAATGAATGACACTATGAACACCGTCCGCAATGGCACGCTCTTCCAGCGTTACATTTCCCAGACAGTCATAATCGTAGCGCATTTTTGCCCCAAAGTCATCTTTCACTACATTCAGATGATTGTTTTTATCGTAGGAAAAATGGATCCGGTGCCAGCCATCCGGCTCTCCGTCCCGTTCTACTTCCTGCTGTCCGTAGGCCTCCTCCACCTTATTGCCCTGACTGTCATAGGTATAGGCGATGACACGGTACAGCGCAGGATCGGTCTCCTGCACTTTTATCTGTTCCCGGATCTTCCAGCCCAGATCATTATAGGTATAGAGGACCTCCTTTCCTTCGCCGTCCACTTCCCGGAGGATCTGTCCGTGCCCGTTGTACTCGTAGGTGTGCAGGATGTTCCCCTCGGGATCCTGTACTTCTGTCATCCGGCCGCAGGCGTCATAGGCATAGCGGTAGCCATTGCCGTCATCCGAATCTGCATCATAAGATTCCTGCTGTACCTGTTTGATCATGTTGCCGTCCGCATCATAGAATCTCCGCTCCACGCCTCCGTCCGGATAAAGGATACGGATGCAGTTCCCGTCAGAATTGTACTCATAGCGGGTTCCTTCTCCCTCTTCGCCTTTCAGGGCATAGCTGACCGGATGGATCCGGCTGGTGATGTCCCCGTCAAAGTTGCGGAATACACGATGGTGTTCCTGCAGGGGAGATATGGTATCTACCACACGTTCCAGAAAATCGTGGCGGTACTCATAGCCGCTCTCTTTCTTTTCCCACTGCACGGGTGGATAGTAAGTGGTCAGATTGCCCATGCGGTCATAGAATCTACGGGTGGTGTAGCCTTCCCCGTCGATGCGGCTGGTGACAAAGTTCCTGGAATTGTAAGCCAGCTCCACCGTGCCGTAAGTATTGCTGATGGACAGTCTGCGGCCTACGGTATCGTAGCCGTAGGCAGTCTCCTCCCCCTTCGGCGTAATGACACGGCTGGGGTATGCCCGGTTGGCTTCATATTCCTTAAGGCTTTCGTTTCCGAGGGCATCCCGCTCCAGAATGCATCTTCCCCTGAAATCATACTTCCGGGCCGTTTCTTTCCATTTGCCCTCTTTGATCTTTTCCATCGTCCTGACCGGATTGTGTTCCTGGTCATAAGTATAGAGGGTCTCTCTTCCGTCGCTGTCCCATGTATGTACCAGATCATGGTGCTCATTATATTCATGGTGCACTTCAAAGCCATCCGGGAATTTTTCCCGGATGCTTCTTCCATAGGCATCGTACTCCCACTCTTTCCGGCTGCCCAGACGACTGATTTCTTCCACCTTTAAGTTGTCATCCGAATACTGATAGGTCTGAAACGAACCATCCTCATAAATTATCCGTTCCTTCAGAAACCGGTTATTGTATTCATAGATCTCCGTCTTGCCCGTTTCGCTGTAATAAATGGTATTCCTGTGATGAATATCATCATAAGTAAAGGTCTGGTACACACCGCTTGAAAAGTTCTGACGGGTGACCCTGCCCTTCACGTCATACTCGTTCTCCAGATAACAACTTCCGTTCTGATCCGTAACGGAAGAAATATGTCCGTTTTCATCATATTCGTAGTGGGTAATCCCCTCGTCCGTATGCACCACATCCACCAGAAGATCGCCCTCATAGCGATACTGGGTCCTGCGTCCGATCTCATCCGTAATCTGCAGAATACGCCCACCCCGGCACTCTACCTGAAGTACATTGCCCAGGGGCGTAACGATCCGTTCCAGCCCCTCTTCTCCATAGGCAAAGCTTAAGCGCTGCTGATTTGGATATTCCACAGACTGAAGCAGTCCTCTGGCATCATAAACACTCAGGGTATGGTCCACCACATCCGTAAGCACATACCGCTCCTGTCCGGTTATCTCTGCCTCCTGTACTTCCATCAGGAATCTGGATGCTCCCTTGCTCTGGTTCACCCAACGGCCATCCTGCTCCTCGTAGCACACAGAATGACCCGTGATGGTCTCCAGATGAACCCGGGTATGCTCCACATCCCTTGTATCCCGATATATCCTGCTGGCATATGGGAATTTCCATCCCAGCCCCAGTACAGAGACCGTATTATTGGTAGAATAATAGGACCGTTCCAGTTTCAGGGCAAAGGGCACGCTGGCCAGCAGGAAATCCGTAGCCTGAATGACATAGATTCCCGTGACTGCGTCCACAGGATCGCTGATAAAAGCGTCCAGTCCATTAAAGAAAAGATTCTGGATAAGGCTGCTCTTCAGATCAAAGTCCTGTTCACTCAGAGCAGAACCCACCCCATCTATGCCAGTGTCAATAAAACCGCCCAGAAATGTCTTAATGAGATGGTTTCCGAAGGAACATCCTTCAATACCTAATTTACTCAATAGTCCGTCACGGATGCCACTGCCGGTACTGCCCTGTGCAAATCCTATCCCGATATTCCATAGTGTCCTGGCAGGATTGATCTCTCCTGTCCGTGCCAGATCATCAAAAATACCATCCAGGACATTTCCCCCTATCTGCATGACTGCCTTCAGACATTTTGCTTCCTTAGCAAGATGTATGAATTTTTTTGCTGTCATCAATTTATTAAATGCACTACCTATTGCACAGCCGGATACAACACCGAAGGCAATCTCCGTACCCGCTCTCACCAGTTCATACAGGAGCTCGTTTCCACCGAATACGTCATCCCGCATGAAATTGTGTCCCTGACTTAAATCACCGCTTTGGGCATTTTTGTAATTGTCTATTCCTTCTCCCACATCTGCAACAGCATATGCAGCCGTAGCTGCTCCCAACACCACGGTTGCAATAATAACTGCCGCAGCACCGCCGGTTGCTGCGGTCAGCGCTACCGCTACCGCCACAGTTGCAACTGTGGCAGCCACTTTTACGATCCCTTTCAGGATACCGGTTCTGCCTTCCTCGAATTTCTCCACCAGCTCATTGCTGACATCTTCATTGATATTTTTTCTGTCTGTCTCATCATTCGCTGTTACGGATGATCTGAGTTCTTCCAGAGACGGATTTGCAGCAGGCGACCGGTCCGATGCATCCATCTTTACAAAGGCTGCTATAATCCGTGCCTCATCCGTTAAGTTGATCTGAGAACCGTTCCCTCCGACCTGAACCGTCAGTTCCTCCGCCTCCAGCACCATTTGTCTGGAAGCCTGTCCGTCTTCCTCTGCAGGATCGCCCACAATCAGGTTCTTTTCCGCATGAAGACAAATCTTCTTCCCTGTGATAAGGGCATTTCCATCCGTATCCAGATAGACACAGGTCTGCTTTTCCTGATCGGCAGATACGATAGCCTTAGATGGAGTCATCAAAAGTTCTGCACCATTTACATTGGAAAAAGATTTGTTGTCCGGTATCTGTGCATAACCGGATGAGGAGGAACCGCTGGATGTCCGGATGGCATGAACTGCAATAGCATCTTTCTCATCATCCCCGGGGAAGTAAATATGTACCTGACTTCCCACCTCCGGCATACAGTAGATAAAGCTGCTCTCGATCGCATAAGTAAAGTATTTTACATTAGGGGAATTATCATATTCCGGATCAATATGGAAATGCACCCTGACACAATTTCCCGAACGCTCTTTTACCGTAGCGGGGATGCTCATACCGAAAATATGAGGATTCTTTTCAGGGGCACATAACACACCCTTTCTCCGGCTCAGTTCATAAGTCCGTACAAGTTCTCCTTCTACCGTCTGATACTGTATCCTTGTGACAATGGCACTGATCCCCCGGAAGCGTACCTTCTGTGCCAGACAGAAATCCTGCCTGGCAGTCACTTTCCATTTAAGGGTTTCCTGCGGAAGGATTTTCTGTTCTCTGCCCAGACGATAATACTGGTCCATATCCTTGATCTCTGTAAACTCTTCATCGCTCAGGACATATTCTTCCCCCAGATCCGGAATTCCAAAATAGGCCCGTCCATGCGCCGCACGGCAGTCCGGTACCATAAAGGTATGAAAATGACTGGCAAGACGCACGAGGAAATTCCAGTCGCTCTCCTCATACTGAAGCAGGAAATCAGGAATCACAGCTCCTTTGGTAGCACAGTCCAGAATTTCCGCATCCTTCTGATTCTTAAGGACCTTGTCCATAACCTGCCTGTATGTTGTGTCTAAGTTCAGAAAGCTCTGGCTTACCGGTGCAAGCCCCCATTCCATGGTATAAGAAGCTGCTTCCAGCTGCAAAAGGTGCAGGCTGCGATCCTGCTCCATTTTAGCGTCTGTAATCTTTCCGGCATATAAAAGCCCATCAGCCTCCGCCTTATATACCTCTATATCATCCCCATCCCCAATACCATGAATGAGAGCTTCTATCTTTTCTTCTTCCACCAGAAGTAACAGCCTTAATGTGACATGGTCATTAAATGACGCATTCATTTCAAATGCTTCTACTCCAACCGCACCTTCAAAGGGAAGTCGAATGAAAAGACCCTGATAAGCAAGCTCCATACCTTTTTCCTCCTATTCCGGCTGTCCCGAAAGCAAGATCGTTACACATCCTCCGTAACTGCACATGATACTGCATCTGCGCAACAGCAACGGTTCCCCATTAATAAATACCTTTTCATGCCCTTCCAGCCATTCTCCGTCCGCGGGGAACTGGGCCTTGCACTCACCAACAAAATCTGAACTCATTTCTTCCAGCTTTTCTTCTTCGGTCTTTTCTTTCTTTTTCATCCCTAATAGTTTTTTTGCAAGACCGATCCCTGCTTTTATGATTGTTACACGCTCATTCCATTTCTTTGTGAAATAGCCCACCACATCGTCCCGCCAGTCTTTTTTGGATTCTATGATGGCGTTGGTTTTTTCAATCTCCGCCTGAACATCAGGGTTCTCCCTGCTGTGGCATCCACCGAAGTTAATGATATTTGTATTCAGAATCATATCTTTTACCGTCATCTGCGGTATCTGGTGCGTCAGTACCCCATGGGTAGCATCCAGTGCCAGATAGCTTTCACGCATACCAAAAGGGCACTCGATCCGGGCACAATGTACCACATAAGCGGTGTCATTTACACGGCTGTCACGAAGTTCCTGTTTTTTGGCCTCCACCGCTTCCGCTGCCGCCTGCGCCCCCGCTGCCGCAGCTTCATAGTTCTCATTTGCCGCTGTCTCAGCCACTTGTGCATCGCTTAATTCCTGTAACGTTGCCTCCCACTCTTCCACACTGATTTCACTGTTCATATACTTTTTCTCTGCCAGACATACCGCTTCATCGGCGGCAGCAACTCTTTCCCCAGCCGCCGTAACAGCATCCCGCGCTGTGAAGAAATTCTCATAGGCAGTATTCTGTGCATCCTCCAGTTCTCCCAGACTTGGCTGTATCTCACTCATTTACTGCACCTCCACTTCTTCAAAGTGTATTCCCATCGGCCTGCGCCGCAGCAGGCTCTCTGCCAGAGGCAGACTGACAATCGGATCCTTTCTCTGGTTCCCTTTCAGCAGGAACAGGTTATGCTGTCCAATTTTCCCGCTGTCTAAAACCAGACGCTTTACCGTCCCGTTGGGATAATATTCCGTCTGACTTCCCACCGCATCCAGCTGATCCATTAACGTATGTACATACCGGTACTGCCGGGAACTCTCCTTGTGGATTAGAACTACCTCCTGGAAGAACAATCCCGGTTCATACGCATCCAGAATATTCCGGAATCTTCTGGAGAACATGGTTACCGGATGCTGTAGAAAATCCCATCTGGCCTCGTTGCCATCCCCTGCCAGATACAATGCCACAACACTGTCCAACTGGCTGCTGTCCTCTTTAGAAAACACATGACGGCTCCCATTGATATCAAAATCACGATACTGAATAGATCCCGGCAGATTTTTGTCCTGCGTAATAAAGAAATACCTCATGATTCTTCCTCCCTGTCCAGACGGATTACCTGAAGCTGCTCTGCACTGATTTCCAGAAACGGAACACTTTCTGCGGGGAACACAGCGGCAGTAAGTTCAGCTCCGGCAAAAGATGTCTGTTCAAACGTGCACTCCCGAAAATCTGCCCCCCACAGATTACACCCTTCAAAGCTGCATCCCGTCAGTCTGGTTCCGGGGAAACGGCTTCCTTCCAGATTGCAGTTCTGAAATACAATGTTTTGTACGGTGCTTTCCTCAAACGTAATAAAGCGCATATCCATGTCCCGGATCGTTCTGTCTGCATAGGTGCCTTTATACCAATAACTGAACACCATCTTTTCCGGCTCTCTGGCTGCCTTTGACAGTTCGGTCTTCCAGACGCCGGGATCCTTTTCCACCCGGTCCGTCTGAACCAGTATTTCGGTCTGATCACGATATTCCCCCCACCTCAGGACCCAATAGGGAGAACGGGTAACAGGCTCAAAGATTCCCTTTTTCTCCCAGTCCCGCAGACGATAGCGAAGCACCTGACAGATCATATTGTCCATAATGGTCAGTTCATCAAACAGCAGATTCTGAATGTCATATTCATTGACAGAGACACCATATCCCTGATTGGCACAAACTAACTCATTCCAAAGTTCATCCAAAGGTGTAAGCAATTCCTTTACATCCACATACACCTCAACCGGTTCCTTATCCATATACCAGCTCATATCGAGACCGTGAAGCTGAACCCGATAGTTTCTGTTGATCGTATCTGACTTCAACAGAGAAAAATACAAAAAACATACATACTCCTTTCCCTGTTTTTCCATCTGCTCTCCCAGAAGCTTCATGGCTTTTTCTACCACAGCCTCCCAATCCTCGGCATGTTCCAGAACAGAATCCCCCATATGGCTGCGGAATGCTGCTATTTTTCTCGATACCGCTTCTCTGTAATTCTGCAAAGCCGTTTCTCTGTCCATCTGTCTCTCCTTCAAAACATGTTAATCCACGATTACTTCTGTTCCCTGCATAATAACGTTGCCTTTGCTGGATACAATCTGTCCGCCGCTCAGACTATGCATAATAAATTGTTCCGATACATGAAGCGTCACCTGCTCCTCCGCATGAATCGCAATCTCTTCCTGTGCCATTGCCTTCACCATAGACTGAGATTGTATTTTGACCTTTCCATCCGTCTGAATTGTCACTGCAGATGCTGCTTTTCCACAGGAAAGCTTTATATACCCCGGGGCCAGTGCAAGCTCCTGCCCGGATTTGGTGCGCAGATACCGGTTGTCCGGATCGCTCATCCGATCTTCTCCACTCTGCGGTGCATCGTAATTACTTACAGCACTCAGTGCAATTGCCTCAGATTCTGCCTTGGAAGGAAAATATATCCGCACATCATCTCCCACCTCCGGCATGCAATACCATCCGCTGCCATCTGAGGATGCAGACAGGGTGGAATAGGGGAACCAGTACAATGCACGTTTCCTGCTGTTTCCATCAATTGCCATTGCTACCTGCACTTTTGTACCTGATACGTTCACCACATTGCCATTCAGCGCTACCCCGATCAAATGCATGGGATAGATCACAGGCCTTGTAAGCCCCTTTGCACTTTGTAATTTATAAGTTCCCTGCATCTCCTGATCTTCAAAGGAATATCTGCATGCATAAACCACAAAAGGATTTCCCTGTATCCGGACCGGATCAAAGATTCCCATAAGCTGTTCTGAAACGACCGTATAGCGGGTAAAATCCGATGCATGCACCTCTCTGCCGTTTGCCTTCAGCTCATAATATCCGTCCATATCCTTTTCCATATCCAGAATATGACAGGGAAATGCTGACTCCACAAGCTCCGGAACTCCCGCATATAATTTTAAGCCGGGCTGTCGGCAGTCCGGAGTGATCATAATACCTTCCCTGGAAAGCACTCTCTGCAGGAATTCCCAATCCGTCTCCTCATACTGAACGATCAGACTTCCAACCGCCTTTCCCGCAGCAGCATAGATCAGATCAGCATCCTTATAATTTGCCAGTATTTCCTGTGCTAACTCCTGAAAAGTCATCTTAGCGTTCTGGAAAGAACGGGAATGTTTCTCCCGATCCATAAGCCAGCTGCGGCTCTTTCCTTCTATTCGTACAGTCTTCACCTGACCGCTTTCCGTTATCTGAATATCCGTCAGGATGCCGGAGAACAGGATCTTCCTGCCTTCTCCTTCGCGCAGAAGTACTTCAAGATCCTGACAATCTGAGATTTCAAATACAAACTCTTCTTCTGTCACACGGGCAAGGATCACCAGCGTACTATGCTCTCCTGCCCGGGATTCTATTTCACACTCCAACACCTCTGCCAGATCCAGCCCGTTTACTTCTATATCATGCAAACTGTACATAATATCCCTCCGCTAATTGTTGATAATCATAGCAGCATCGATTTTCACTGTTTCGTCTGTTACGGTAATATTTCCCCCCGCATCATTGATAAACTGTATCCGGGATCCCGCTGTCACACTCATCATTCCATCCGTGCTGAAACACACTGCCTCCGCCGCGCTGATTTCAATGTCATCATCGGTAACAATTTCGGCGTTTCCATCATTTGTCAGAGTGACAGTTCCTTTATTTCCGCCAACGGCCAGTTGTATTCCGCCTTCTATAAACCGGACAGCCTTTCCATCCGGCATGGTAATATCCTTCAGATCAGGCCTGCTCATCGGACTGTCAGATGCAGGCGACGAATCTCCCTGAATATTTGCAATCGCATAGCTTTCCTTCTCATCTGCGGTGGGGAAGAAAATCCTTACCTGATCCCCCGGTCTGGGCATGCAATACCATCCACTTCCATCCGGAGATGCTGCCACTGTAGAAAAGGGGAAAAAATACTTTTTCCTGTAATTTGCCAAAGCATCCGTCTCTAATTGTGCCTGAAGCCGATTCCTGCTGACGGCCGTAACCACCCCGCTTATGGATACTCCACCGAGGAACGGATTGTAATATTTCAGTTTCCTCAGTCCCTCTGCAAAATACAGATAATATCTGCTGACAAAAAGTCCCTGCCGGAAAAATCTTTCGATTTTTCCGATATACAGTTCTTTCCCTTTGAAAAGCACTTTTTCTCCCAATGGAAGAATGTCATATGTCTCTATCTGATAGCAGATCTGCCCTTTCAGTCCTTTTTTTGTCTCTCTGGGCGCAGCATTACGATGCAGAACATAGGGAAGCAGATCCCAGTCTGCATCCTCCTCTGTATCCATCAATCCTACTCTCAGATAAATCCCCGGTTCATTGCCTGCAATATACGCACTGGCACCATACGCGGAAAGAACACGGTTCAGAAATTCCCAATCCGTTTCCTGATACTGCACCATAATCTGCCCTAATGCCTTATCTTCTATGGAGAACAGAATCTGACTTTGCGAATAAGGCTCCAATATCTTTTGAATTAACTGGTGGGAGGTCATGGCTACGTCCTGAAAAGACCGGTTCCTTACTGTAAGATCCATCTGATAGCTTTCCGTCAGTGCCTCCAGATGCAGCACACACCTTCCTCCCTGAGCCTTTACTTCCATACAGGTCACCGTGCCGTAAAACAACGGTTTTATGGTCTCTCCGAGCATTACAAATAATCCGATATGACCATCTTCCTCGTACAGAAGATAATCCTTCAGTTCCTCCTGCGTCTCTGCATCTGCGGAAAGGAATCCGTGCTTCCCGGGATTTTCACTGATGCAGCATGTCAAAACCGACAGACGCGTACTTCCCAGTATCAGAAAAAGACTCCCATAGGTAATCGCATCCATACGCTGCTCCCTCCCTTCTAACGGTTCATTTCCTCAATCACATGCACCATTGCCTCCAGCAACAGTCCCATGCCTTTTTGCTCTTCCTCCGGGCAATTCAGGTTTCCCGCATATATCCTGCCGCCTTTTTTCAACCGAAAGACGATGTTAAAAAGACGTCCTCTGGATGTAGGCGCCGTATAGCAGAAATATTCCATATTTCCTACCACCGCCTTTTTCCCGGGCTTAATATATATGTGCATATCCTTCATGGCTTCTTTGGTCTGCTCGATCCATTTATTCAGAGGCATCTTCACTTTTGTGCAAGGTGCATCAGATACATTAAAAACAACCTTGCGTGCATTGCTTGCCAAAAGAATCATTCCGGCTTCATTTTGCTCCACATCATAGAAATTTTTAATAAAAGGAACCGTCAACCGTCCTTCCAACAGGTCCTTCGGTTCAAACTCCAGCAACAATGTATAGAGATACTGTCGTCCGCTTCGTATCCCCTCTATCATCTCCTCCAGCGTATAAGTAATCCGCTCCCTGGGATCATACTGTTTCCGCAGGCGTTCTCTTTCCTCCTGTTCTTCCCGTTCCCGCTGCTCTCTGATAAACCGTGCTATGGACAAATCCATTTCGTTTTCCATGCCTGCCGCCTCCTTTTCCCTCACACCGTTAAAGCATGAGTAATGTTCCCTCTTTCTTTCGGGTCTGTCCGGGAATCTCTTCCCTTCCTCCCGCTTCACCCAGAATTCTCTTCAATGCGCCATACATCTGCATATTTGTGTATTCCTTATTCTGCCCCAGCCTTGCATGAAGATAGGCACGGACCGCCTCATAAGGCATGGCTTCCTTCCTTTGCAGACATTGGAGACAGAATGCACAATCCCACGGATCTGTCACAGCATACTTCAATAATTCTCTTGCAAAGCTCTTTAAAATCTGCGGCCAGATGCCGGGATGATCCGGTGCGGCATAAGGCACGTAAATACGATTCACCGTATCAAATTCGGTCTCGTAATCATAAAAGTCCACATAGTCTGAGCGAAGTCTTGCTCCCGCCTGAAGTTTAAACCGTGCCAGCTCCAGTTCCTGTTCTGCATCCGGCTCCTGTTCATCCACAATGATTTGTGACAAATACTCTTCACCGCCGCTGCCGATGGTCTTATCCCAGAAATGTACCTTTACATATGCCATTTTTCCTTCTGCTTTACACGAAACAGGATATGGTCTCTCCAGAAAATAGGGCACACCTTTGTAACACAATATTCCCGGCAGAAGAATCATCCCTGTCTCCGTTCCCGTAATGTCACATCCATACAGAATTCCATCGCTGTAATTCTGATACTGCAATCCAAACAGGCTTCTGGGAAAATCCCTGAGATTTTCCAACATCTCTTTTTTTAAAAGTCTTTTGGGTTCAAACACAGGATAAATATTCTGAAACATTTTCTCTCCCTTCAGCAGATCGCGATCTCCCCGATCCGCATCGTCTCCTCTACTCCGATTATCCCGAAATGATATTCATAAAAGATTTCCACCCGATACCGGATGTCCAGAAACGTATCGATCAGGAATCGGATCCTCTGCTCCAGGTTCCGCTCTCTCTTCCATCCGGTATAGATCAGAATCTCATCCGGATAGGCGTTGTTGTGATAGACGATGCTGTCCGCCACCAGACCATGAACCATATCCAGAAAAACCGGCAGGACACTGCCTGTCCGGAAGCTGTTCAGCCATCCGCCCAGCAATATCTCCTGCTCTTTGCTGCTCATTGACCGGAATACGTTTCCTGCTATTTCTCCGAAGTTTCCGTCCAGAATCTCTTTTGCAAGAAGTCTCTTGTGGTAATCTTCCCTTGTCATGCCCATCCTGATATCATTCTGTGCCAGCATATGCAGGCATAAATTTGTCAGACTTTCCCGCAGTGAGGGGAACTCTGCCTCATCCGGTGGAAACATTTCACAGAATATGTCATAAAAGCGATAATAGGTATTCACCTCTATGTTGATGTCTTCCGGCTGCTCCTCTTCTCCCAGCCAGGTCTGGTTGAGACAGGGCAGGGACAGTTCCATATACCCGCTGCCCTGTGGCGCATGGACAAACCGAAGTCTCTCTTCCGGAATCTGTTCCTTTTTCGCTTCCAATAGTACTTCCCAGAGGTACCTCATACCAATATTCCCCCACAGTCATATTCCGGATAGATCCGCTGTACCTCAGATACCAGAAAACTCAGAATATCTCTCTGCAGCCACCTCTCCTGTTTTCCCGGTTGGAAATAGAGAACCAGTTTCTTCTGCGTTGATCTGAGCCGGATCTCATCCGGAATAAAGCAGTTCACCGCGTATGTCTCCCTATTGCCCGGAAAGTCGTCCTCTACCTGACAGTCCTGATAACGTACATAATCCTCCAGCCCGAATCCCTTTATGAAATGCGCCAGCTCTGTTTTGGTCCTGATCTGCTGGTTCCACTTTCTCTGGTATTTCTCTGCAAAGCTTTCTTCCCGGCCGTTTCCCATGATGGGAAAGGTATAGCGGTCTATCTTCTGCTCCTGGGAAGAACGGATCTGATAGATCCCCCATTTTTTTGCTTCACCGGTTTTACATACGATTCGTAATCTTTCCCCTTCCTGACTGACACTCTGTACATTCCTGTCATCCTCCACCAGATATGCATGATTTATTCCATGCTTCTTCAGGGAAACGCTGTGTTCATAATTCTGATGGTCTCCGCAGGGTATGGGGAAACCGATGCTGTCCAGCTCAAGTCTCTGAATATTCCATACCGGAATGACATCTTCTTGAATCATACTGCTGTATTCTCCAAACTGGATGGTTACCCGCCTGATTTTCTCTTTGCCGGTAATTCCTTCCGGGAGCCCGGTCACGATCATGTCCGCCATCTTATACAGATAGGGTGCATTGGCGGTCTGCCAGGGTATGCCGTTTCTGGTAAACAACAGATACAGGTATTCTATTTTTTTCAGATACTCCCGATTTTCCCGCAGACGGATCTCCACCTTCCATTCCTTCTCCGGTTCTTCGGTCTCGATGACGCCTTCAAACACAGGCTGCAATGCCAGCAGTTTCTGCTGTTCCAGAAAATCGCAGCGTAACATGACTTTCATCAGCCGGAACGCTCCCTCTTCTTCCACCGCCCGCAGAATTTCCTTCATATCATACAGTTTTTCTGCCAGATCACTTTCATCCATTGGTGACAGCAGATGGTGGGAGGCATCGAAAAATTCCCTCTCCACAATGCCTGTCTTTACATAATAGCGGTTTTTGTCATAGTCCAATTCTTCTTTGATGCGGCGCTCCAATCCCTCGTACATCTCCCGATTCGTGTCATACAGGGATAAAAAGACTCCTTCCATCAGATTCTTGAAGATCACCCTTTCTTCCAGACTGCTTATGGATTGTATCTCCTTCTGGATTATCTCTTTCATTACGTCCATGCCGTCTTCCTGACCTGACCACCCCATAATGCACACCTACTTCCTTCCGTCAAAGAAATTCAGTTCCCAGGTATCGTCTTCAAAATCGAAGAAGGTTTCTGCACCTTTATATAGTTCCTCTTGATCTCTCAGGATGGGCAGCACCACAAATCCCCAACGTTCCTTGGAAACCCATACAAAGAACTTCATCTCTCCCTCTAAAATGATATCTGTTTCTTCCTGAATCACCGTACCCGCATAATCCTCGTCGATCTCCTTCTGGGTAGTCTTCTCAAATTTAGAAGTGTCATAGGCAAAATGGTATGTCCTGAGCCATTCCCCCTGTTCATCATTAAGATACAGATCCAATTGATTTCCGATGTGGAAACGGGAAATGTATCCGATCACATTCTGCGTATCCTGACTCTTAATCAGGGTTTTCTCTTCCTTTTCATGGGTATACGCCATAATCTCATAGGGCAGGCTGCCTACTCTATAGTTCTCGTTTACCTTCATGTATCCCAGCTTGCAGTTCATAAAGTAAGCAAGTGCTCCCTCCAGACAGCACATTTTCAGTTCCGTCCCTGCATCGTCCCGCCGGACACCCTGTATCCGCTTTCCCGGAACATACTGTTTGAGCGCTTCCAGAAACAGTCTCGATTTGCAGGACTGCCCCGTCAGCTTGATCATCTCATATTCCGCAAGCTGTCCTTTTTCAAATTTCTGATCGAGAAAACGCTCCATCAGTCCATATATTTCCGGTCTCAATAGTTCCTCTATTTCATGTAAATACAGACAGATTTCCAAAGGTCCGGAAATCGTTTCCAGCTGCTCTGCAGCGGATCCGCCATCTCCTTTTCCACAGAAGGAAAGCTTCCATTTATCTAAGAAGAGATCCTCTCCCTTATTCGTGGATATTTTCAGCCTGTAACAGAATCCGGCTTGAAAAAACAGCTTTTTCACCTGTTCTGCCAGTTCAAAAAGGTAGTAGTAATTATTCTTGACGTAGAAATACTGCTCCCTGCTCCTGCCCTCATACTCCTTAAACCGGGTAGGCAGCCACTTTTCTGCCTGAAGGTATCGTCTCTCCAGTTCCTCGTAAGCGGATTTGCCTTCCTCTGCGCCCCCTATGAATAAGGCTTCTTTCGTCTGAAATCCCAGTTCTTCCGTCAGACGCAGCTTTAAAAGCTGAAGAATACGGTAGGTCAGGTTATTTCCGCCCAGATTTGTGTCGCCGTTTTCATAGCGTGTTTCCAGATCAATGATATAGGACACCCTGTTATTCTCAATCCGGAACCGCCCGGAAGTTAAATCTGTGGTTCCGCCGCCACAGTCAATCACAAGGGCGTGATACCATCTGCGTTCCTCATATTCCTTTGCCCGGATCATGCTGTGAATGCTGTGGAACAATACGGCCATTCCCTCGTCCAGCTCGCAGTTCACGGTATATTCCGGAAGCAGTTCCTTGAACACCCGCCGGAACTTCTCTTTCTGCCGGATCGGTGCCAATAGCTGAATATTGGTAAAGCTGCACTTAAACTGCTGACGCGCCATTTCCAGAAGATGATCCAGATAGGCACGGAGCATCTCTTTTCTCGGAAACTGGTATTTATATCCACTCTTTAATATGACGCTCTCCACCCGGTCTGCATCGCTGATCCACCGCTTGATATCATAAAATACAGCTGCATCCTCATCCCGGTAGTTCTGCCTGTTCATCTCCTGTGCATCATAGCCAAACAAAAATTCCGTTTCTCCGCCCGCTTTTTCCTGCACACCGATCACACTGGGAATAATCGTTTTTCCCTTCGCCGTCGCGATCCGCATACTTCCATCCGACAGACAGATTCCCATGGTGGTATTGGAGCTTCCAAAGTCGATCACCAGCGGCAGATCGGCCTGGGGAATCTGTCTTTCCTGAACATCCAGAAGCGGAATGCGAACAGCCTCCGTATATCCGGGCGTGAAGACATGATTTCCGTAATAACAGTCATACAGAAATTCCGAGATTGCTTCATTCGGGAAATACAGAATGGAATACTGATGCTTCTCCAACGGACATACCGGCATCCCTTTTCCCTTAAACAGATACGCCACATCCTCTATTTCCTCTATGTAGAAACAGGTATATATTTTAAATGCCTCATCCACCAGCAGGAGATTTCCGGCGAAAAGCTTTTCCTCAGATTTGATCCGGTAGCCGTCCAGTTCATTCATTTCCGTATCATGGAAAATCGTAATGGTACCGGGTATATCCACTTCCGGAGTCTCCAGAAAACGGATGACCTGATGCTTCAAAAACTCCTGTATGCGTTCCATTCCGCCTTCACAGAATTCTCTGATATGTCGGTATTCCTTCTGTCCCCTGAACCGCATAATCAAACGGATCAGCCCATCCTTGTCGTCATTTTTGGCAGAAGAAACCACCAGACGCTCTTTTCTGCATATTTCACGCAGGTGAAATGTCGTCATCTTTTCCAGTTCACTCTGTCTGTAGGTATGTTTCTCCGTCACTCCCTGACTGGGATTCAGGGTATAAGTATACCGGCTCATGCTTTCTCCCATCTGTTTCCCCTTCCACACATCCTTATTCTGATTTCTGCTTCTCCGCCTCTGCCGCCTGCGCTTCCTTTGCTGCAATTCCGGCCTGGGCAGCTTCCATCTTTTTATCAATTCCGTCGGCCAGCTCCGTCAGACCCAGCTGCTTATAGGAGGCCTGGGCCACACGATAAAAGGTAATGGCACTTTCATAACTGCCTTGGGCCAACAGTTCATTTCCCTGATTCTCCATATTTATGGCGTTCTGCTGGTCATTTGTCTTCTGATCCTGATCCAGTGCCCGGCTGACCGCCTCTGCTTCGATCTGTTCCTGCAGGCGTTTCTCCGCCGCTAACTGTTCCTTTTCCAGCGTTTCTTCCGCTGCCATCTGTAACTCCAGTGCTTCCTTCTTTCCATCCATGAAGTAAAGCGCTGCAGCCTTTTCCTTTGCTTCCTGATAGAGTGCAATGGCGCCTGTCAGATTGTCATACTCCTCTTTTCTCTCTCCCTGAGCAATCAGATCAAACACTTCTATGTACCCTTCCGTCCGGTTAAGCTGTCCCTCAATATAGGAAAGTCCCACATTTCCGTTTTCCACCGCCATCTGTCTGGCTGCAAGATACAGTTCCTGTGCTTTCTGATATTCCGCTGCGCTCAATGCTTCATCCGCTAAGATCACCTGCTCTGCCAGTTTCGTATAGGAATCGGCCTCCCGATATTCCTGCTCCTTATGCAGGCTGTCGGCCAGCTTTTTCGCTGCCTCATATTCTTCCGCCACTTTCTGGAAGTTACTGCAGGCAAGGTACTCCTCACCGCTTTCCATATACTGCAACAGGGACTGCGTTTTGTTCTGAATACTGCGGTACCGCAGAAACAGGGTCACGCCGACGGTAATCACCACCAACAGAACAGGCAGGACGATCATCAGAACCTTTTTGACGGAAACCGGTTTTTTCGGAGACTGATACACCTTGTTTACAGCAGTCACAGCCATGGAGTAATTGTCGATACTTCTACTGTTCTGCTCCATCAGGATACAGTCTTCCACCTGATCCAGAATATCCTTTGTCTCTTTGGCGTCATTGACGATCCGCAGGAGTTCCTGCTCTCCACACTGTTCCCATACGCCTCTGGTAAGCTGTATCAGGAGATCTCCTGCTTCCAGCTTCTTTTTCCGGGAAATCTGTATCTCCGGCTTTCCTCTTTCCCCCAGAAAGGAATAAAGATTGTTGCGCTCTTCATGCCTTGCGGCCTCATCCAGCAGGATCCGTTCCTGTTCCAGCAGATTCTGCGTCAGCGACTGGTCCTTCGTCTGTTCCAGAATCCGGGCGTTCCGGATCAGGTACAGACGGCTGTTGCCCACATGACAATAGCGAAGCGTCCGGTAGTCGGTCACTGCCACCACCACAGCAACCTTTAAATGCATTCCCGCTCTTTGCTTCAGGAGCTCTGTATGTGCTCTGAGCAGATATCGCCGGAGAGTGCCCTTTCCCATCGTGGGTGCTTCCGTAAAGTCACGGATAATACTGTCTACTACCAATCTTGCACTGTTAACGGCCGGTTCGTCATCCAGACTGTCCGCCAATACATAGCAGGCAAAATCATCCATCTCCACATAACCGAAATAGTCTCGGTTAGAGAGCTTCTGTCCCTCTTCTGATATATGAAGCGTCTGAAAATCAGAATTGATTCGTCTCATTTAAGCCTCCAACCTTTGTATCAGTATGACACTTCCATTGTCCCTCTGGGGATTTCCCTTCTGCTCTGCTGCACGGATCAGGCAGTCTGCGGATTTCTGGGAATCATCCGTGTCGATCAGGATATCCTCTATTTCTCTCCAGGAAAGTTCCTCAAAGATCCCTTTGCTCATCAATAACACTTTATCTTCCGGCTTTAGCAGCACAGGCTTTTCACATACCTCTATCTCATGGAAGCCATCCTGTCCCAGATAACTCCAGACCTTTTTCTCCTCCATGCTCCAAAGCGTATCCTGTCTGGATATTTTACCGTCTTCATAGGCCTGCGCCGCCAGAACATCCAGCGTCTGCCCCTTGCTCAGCGGAATCATCTCCCCGCCCCGCATGACTGCGACACGGATATCTCCTGCCACCGCATAATACAGGTGGCTGCGATTTATAAACACTGCGCCGGTGCTGGCACCGCCTCTGCGCTCTCCTATCGTTCTCTGGATACGCTGGCTTGCCTCCAGAAACGATGTCCTGAAAAAATATATCGGATCGTTTAGCTCGCAATATGGCTCATAACGATCCAGAATCGCATCCGCTGCCACCTGTGCACACACTTTACCCGTATTGGCACTGCCGATTCCATCCGCTATGACCGCCATCAGCCCGGCACTGCTGTCCCATATCTGGGCAACGTCCGCCTGTACCTGCCGGCTGCCGGTAGTCTGCGCAATACCGATCCCCGGCCGCTTATCAGTTCCGCAGGATCCATCTCCCCATTTCAAAATGCAGCGGCAGAAGATCAAAATGATGTATACAAGCCCCAGACCTGACAACGCCTGCATACCCATCGTCATTTCAGATCCCCCCACGAGAAATTATTTCCGCACAGAGGAACAAACAGAAAACGGCTCTGCCCCAGATTGATGATATCGTAGGGATTCAGTTCTAGCGGTACATATACAGGCTTATCGTTCAAGTACGCAATACCGGAAGAATCTCCCGGAAGTATCATGGTATTTAGGTTCTTAGGATCATATACAATGATAGCGTGATTTCTGCGGTTGATCTCATTATCCCCCAGAATCTGGATATCCATTTCATCCCCCCGGCCTACAAAATTCTTACCTTCATGAATCTTGTAATCCATACCTACCTTTGCACCCTCAATGCAGATGATCCAGCCGCACACAGGACGCACCGTCTCCTCCAGTATTTCCACGGGAGGCTCAAATCCCAGCGGTTTTTCCGCAAATGCCTCGTCCTGCGTTTTCATATTGCAGTACGGGCAGATCTTCCCATAACGTCTGGGGTTATAAATGTGTCCATTCGGACATTTCGCCAAACCCATTTTCTCCCATCTCCTATCCTTTTTATCTCTACTTCACATTACGTCAGAAGCAGCTTCGTATTCGCAATGTAAAGAACATCTCCTGCCACAACCTTACAGGGGCGGTGGATCACCCTGTAGCATTCCCCGTCTTCCACCTTTCCTACTTTTACACCGTTCTGAGACCCAAGATCCTCCACATACCATTGATCCAGACAGAAATTCAGCACAGCATGCTGAAAGTCAATAAAGCTGCTGTACTCACAGTCTGACAGATCAATATCCAGCTCCTGATCCCGCCCGGCTTTTCCGATGATCAGGGAAATCTTTCCCTGCAAGTCCCATGATTTAATGGGCTTTCCTTCCTCATCCAGCAGAATCAGCCTTTGTATCCCCTGTATTCTTTCCGCCTCTGGCATGATCTCTTCCGTATTCTTGCTGCCGCTGAGCCGGAAAAGATCATATATCGCCGCTGCCATTCCGATAACAATGACAAAATAAACCGCAGGTGCAAAGCGCCATGTCCCTATTTCCTTAAAGACAAGGAAAACAGCACCTGCTCCGCATAAAATAATCAGAACATCCAGCGTCTGTTTAACTCTTTTTCCTTTTGCTTCCCGCCGCATTTCTTTTTTCTGCCTCCTGCATGCTTCCTCTTCCGAAAAAGGCTGCAAACATTTCCTCGGGTTTGATAGGCCCCTCCGGCTTTGAGATTCTATGGTCCTGATAAGTTTCCATCCCCCTGCCGGGTTGAAATCCGAAAAACCGTTCGAACTGTCCCATATCCGGACTCTTCTCTCCAAAAGAGGTTCTGCCGTTTTTCACTTTCTCCCCTGCGTTCACAGTGTTTCGGGGGCTTTTCAGACACTCTGCATCATATTTCTTACGGCGTTCTTCATTTTCCAGACATGCATAGGCTTCCTGAATTTCATACATGCGCTCTTGCTTTGCCTTATCATCCTTTACCACATCCGGATGATATTTCTTAGCCAGACTGCGATATGCCTTCTTTATTTGTTCCGTTGATGCCTGTCTGTCTACGCCCAATATTTTATAGTAATCTTTCATGTACTGCCGCCTGTCAGTAGATTTATCAATGGGGACCACCCGCAAGCAGGCAGCCCCCTTTTATGTCTTTCCGCCAAAGCTGCATGCGGAATTTTCCTGTTTAATTAATGCTGTACCCACCTTCTACGGATACCTGCGCCATCTTATCCTTCTTCTGCTTCATGATCAGCTTAAAAGTGCCGATGCCTTCCACATCGCCGTAATCTTCCTTGTAATCCACAACAAAAGCGTTGGGATAGGAATACTTACGGACCACCTGTGAAGCAGCAATCACTTCCACAGTGACCTTACGGTAGCAGTCAGAGTTTTCTGCAGGAACCAGTGCCCATAAGCCCAGCTGTCTGGTTGCGTCAAACGGATCTCCGTCCACGGCGGTCAGAATCTTTCCCGTAACAGTGATCGTGCTGCCCAGATCTGTGGATCTGGCGTTGCTGTCCTGCGGAATGTCAGTGCTGACCTTTACTCCGGTAATGCTTGTGGTTCCCAGTTCAATCGTGGTGTTTCCCTCCACCTTTAATGTAAATCCCATAATTGGTCTCCTTTCATCTGCTATGCGCTATCTATGTATTATTTTACCGGCCTGCCGATTACTCCTCACCGAAGCCGCCCTCAAATTTAAGATTGCTCATCTTATCCTTCTTCTGCTTGATCAGAAGGCGGAAAGTGCCTGCTCCGTTCTCATCCGTAAAATCCTCTTCGTATCCCACCACGAACGCATTGGGAATGGTGATCTGACGCACAATCTGAGATGCACTCACCACATTGATCTGCACCTTACGGTAACAGTCGGATTTCTCAGCAGGAACCAAAGACCACTTTGCAAGCTTGCTGGTGTCATCCGCTGTTTCTCCGTCTACGGCTGCCAGAATCTTCCCCGTGATCAATACCGTTGACCCCAGATCCGTAGATCTTGCATTGGAATCATGAGGGATATCCGCTCCAAACTCAATGCCGGTGATGCTGGTCTCTTGTAACTTGATAGACTCGCTTCCTTCGATACTCAATCGTACTCCCATTTTTGTTTCCTCCTATTTTTTATCTGTACGGCATGTACAAGATTATTCATTTCCAGCTTTTCTCGTAAGCTGTACTTTCAGATTTTTAGTGGTATTCGCAAAGGTCACTAATACATCGCAGACACCGTTTTTCTCGTCAATACTGAAATCCAGTTCATCCCCGTCCTGAAGAATAGAATTAACATACTGACGGTCTGCATCCCATCTGCTCTTCTGGCTGTTGGGATTATTGCTGAAAAATGTCAGAATCTTATCCTGCTTAAAATCGCCACTGTAGAATCGCAGCATACGCTCAATATATGTAACGACCAGCGTCTTATAGATGGGTTCAAACTCATTGCCGTTACTTAACAGGTTGCGTGCCTTGTAAACCGTTATGTTCTTGACATTCCGGCCCTTGTATTGCGCATTGTCAGAAGAGAATACAAAGCCGAAGCCGGTGCGGTTGATGGCATTCTTGATGGTATTGGTAAAGCCGGAGATCTCTTTGGTCATGCTGGTGGTCGCCAGAAGCGCATTGTCATTGGCTTCCACATCAAACCGCACACCGGGATATTCCATGCTTGTATTTCTGAAACGCTGCTTCAGATACTCCGGACACTGCCATGCTGCCACAATGCCTGCCGCTTCATAGGCCGCACCCACATAGACTCCTTCCAGCCACATCTTCATCACATCATCCTTCTCCGCAGAGAGAGAAACATTTCCATCCTCATCCATGACCATCCGCTTATCGAGAACCAATCCGGACTTGTCCTTGGGAATGATGGTTGCGTTGGGAATGCACGGCACGGCAAACTCACTGTAGGCCTTCTTCATTAGAGGCGCACACTTTTCCTTATAGATGTTGACACCTTCTGTAGCAATATAACTGAAGGTGGACTCTTCGCCGGAACAAAAGCTGAAGAAGGTTGTAATGCGGTAGGGCTGCAACGCATTCATCAGCGTTGCCACGTTCTCCATGGTATTATTACCGCTCTTCTCCTCCCGCTTGTTGCCTGCAAAACGAACTCTCTGAAGTCTGCCTCCTTCTGTCTGATTCAACTCCACATCAGGTACGATTCCAAACCAGATTGTATTGTCAAATTCATTCTTGTCGTTAGTGGTATTCAGGTATGTGATCAGGCGGGGCAGATTGCTGGCCTTTACCATCATCTCAAGGGGCAGGTTCGTAATCAGAAGCTTCGGCTGCATCCCCCTTTCCTTGACCTGATACTGGTCAAAAAAGGTCTTCACTCCCAATATTTTTTCCATCAGGGGCTTGACAACTTTTATAAAATCATCCTTACTTTTTTTGTAAAACTCCAGATAGCTGTTATAATTGCGTACTTCCAACTCCCTGTCGATGCTGCTCTCCATTGTGGAGTTTAACGGGCAGAATGTCCGCACCACCAGATCCCTCACATAGTCGGACGGATTATCATTTAATGCATCATAATCCTCCCGGAAGGTCTCCATAAGACTTGTGTTAACCTGATCATCCACCACCGCAAGCTGGGTACTCTCCTCCTGCTTCATCTCCAGAATCTTTAGTTCTCCATCATCTCCCATACTCAGAAGTCCGGCCTTGAATTCAGACTGTCCCTGCCCTGCTTCACTGTCTCCAAGCAGCAACCGGGTCTTAATGTCTTCTATCGCCAACGGCAGCATGGCCAGAACATTGTTGTAGTTCTGACTTGCCTGTTCAAACTGATAGTTCAGTTTATCACCCAGATCCAGACGTTTGGGATCTTCCTCATCCAGTTCTACATATTTACTGTAGGTATACTGGATTTCCCTGCGGACCTGCCGGATGTCATCCATGATTTTCTTAGGGGAGATCATCTCCAGAATATTGCTGAACTGGAAATCTGCATTGGCTACGCCCTGCGCATCTCTTGCGCTCATCAGTGTCGTCAACATATTTAAAAGATCATTGGATTCATTCAGCAGTATTTCCGTGATACAGTTCTGGGGAATATTTTCCGGCTTTGTCAGACTGTACTGAATGGTTCCTGTGGCTGCGTCGCACCAGGAATATACCACCGGAGTAAACTTTTCCAGAAATTCCTCAAAGCTTGAGACCAACAGCTCTTCGTTGATCTCTTTGATCTTGTCGTCATCCAGACTGCTCTTTCCCCGCACATCCCCTACTAAAGTCAGCAGATTGAGTCGTTCCGGATTGATTTCGGCAAACAGTATTGTTCTGTTTGTCTGTGTGATTGTCTCCATGGCTATCACATCCTCCTTTTACTTTGATTTATTGAAAAGTTGTGAGCAATTTTTGTCCACAACTGATGTCTACAATTGCTTCTCGGTACAATAAATGCCGTAATATTATAAATATCATTCAAATACTGCAACATAGTGGATCTCCAGATCATATCTCCCATCGGATGAAGTAATGTAGATGATATCTCCAAAACTAATACTGTACTGTATCTGCATACATGCAATTGCATTTCCCACCATGACACCGGATTTTGATCTGTGGTATAAGATTATGTTGCGGTTTTCATCAGCAATCAGAAAAATATCTTCCAACTGGAGTGCTTTTGCCTGTTCCGGATAAGTACCAAAAAGCGCTCCCAATGATACCCTGCCGTCCTTCACCTTATTCATGGAAAAAGAAAGTGGTGGAATCTCCTCCTCATCTTCCGGCTGCAATACAAAATAGGCATCCAATTTCCCACAGAAATGGTATTGCTTTTTCTCTTCCGTCAGGCGCTCCAATTCAGGCCTGGGTTTATGTAAAATCTTCCACAAAACAAATATGCCGACTATAAGAATAAGTGCAGCCACCCACCAATATGCCTGCCATATCGGAATTACCTTTATCCGATAGGCATACTGTATCGCATCTTCACCGTCACTGACCTGCAATGTGACAATATGTGTCCCTGCACTCCTTGGAGTAATCGTCAGGAGATTCCCCTCCAGGCCAACTTCAACACCTTCCTGCACACCTGTAACAGAATAGGTCAATATATCCCCGTTAGGATCTGTGAAAAATTCATCCAGATTAAGAATTCTTTCACCGTCTAAAACCGTACAATCTTCTTCCGGTATGCTCCCGTTTGGAATCTCATTTATCACTTTGACCTGAGCTGAAAATGAATAGTTTCCAAAATCATCCGAAAGTGTTCCTCTCAACATATAAATACCGGAATGAGGAAATTGCAGACTCCCCTTCAGGACACCCTCTGACACATTCACATATTCCTGTACCATGTCCGCATCATCGTCGGCAAGTTTCCAAAGAAAGCTGTTATAAAACTCTGTGTTCTTTATAATGTTTTCATTGCGGTCTTTAAAGTAAACCCAATATTCCAGATGCTGATTTCTTTCGGCATCCGTTGTCATCTCCAATACCGGTGTAAGCCCCCGGTAGCTGATAACATATACCTGAAGATCCTGTCCTTCCTCTGTTTTCGAGTGAATAATCAGTTCTTTTCCTGTCTGATTCTCTCCGACATTTTCAATCTTTCCTACGGCATAATGGGACAGCCCTGTCAGCAGGATTTCCTCCCCGCCATATTGAACGGTTGCTTCTCCTATAGGTTTTGAGGAAATCAATACTATGTTAATTTCATCCAGATAGAGTGCATCCAGCACACACCTGATTTCCTGACTTCCTCCCGCATAAGTTCCACTGGAAAATTTTTGTATTTGGTATATAAGATTGTCCTGAAAAATTCCATACAATATTTCTATCAGGTCTTCCGGCCCTTGTGCAGAATAGCTTTCTGCTTCTGTCTGCATTGCTATTTCTTCTAAGACCGTTTTGCTACCGTCATATTGACCAAAAGCCACTGTATAGATCTGTATGCCTTCTTCCTGACACTGACAGACGCACTGTTCCAGTTCCTGATTGGACTGTTCCTCCGTACGTTCCTTACCCTGCGGCAGATCTGTTTCTCCATCCGAGATCAACACCATGATTTTTCTGGTGTTTTTCTCCGCAGACAGCAGCTCACAGGCGTAGGAGACTCCTAATCCAATATCCGTATCCCGGGAATAAGTTATTGCTCCTATTTCTTCCTTCAAGGCTTCTCTTTCTTCAGCCAATGCTATGGATTTCGGTGCAGAATAAGATAAAATGCTGTCATTGTAAGCCACATATCCAATACGGATATCTTCAGCCTGTACTGTATCCACAAATGCCTGTACCATACTCAGGCCCATTCGTGATACATCATTGGTTTTCATGGACCCGCTGCAATCAATAACAAAAATAATATCAACAGGTTCCTTTTCGGAGACTATCTCTTCTGCATGCACCTTTTCTGGAAAGAGCAGACACAGGACAATACAGCAGAGCAATATCCCTATTCTTTTCATCTCCGTCCTCCCCTTCTCTTACCTTACTTATTACTTCTGTTTTTTAGGCTTCTTAGGCTGAAAAAGACCAAATTCTGATACAGTGTAATCTGCCCTTTTCGCTGCATCCAAGGCTGCCTTAGCAGGCAAAACATTTATGAACAGCATAAGCAGTAAACAGACAGGTAAACATCTCTTTTTATATCCTTTAATGCTTTTCATCTCTTGCCTCTATTTTTCTTTCCAGATACCATGCTATATATCCCACTCCACTCCACACAATTGCGCTCCATACTGTATAGGCGGCAGGAGGGCTGACAAGCAGTAGCAGTCCCCCTGTGATCCACTCCAGACACACAACTATTCTGGCTCGTTTCCTTATACACTTTCTCTCCTGACCTTCCAGCGGTCTGTTTTTACTGTCCAAAGGTGCAAACAGAAAAATTAATAATAATGAGCCCAATGCAAGTGCTGATACGATGGCAAGTTGAAATACACTTGTCTCTTTTGCCCAAAACATTGTCAAAATCAAGGATGCAAAAGAAAGTAAATAACAGATAAACAAGTTAGGAGCATGATATCCGCCTGCATCTGATCTTAGGGGAACAAGCATACACAGAAACAATACACAGTATCCCGGCATTCCCATACAAACTCCTATCATCAGACTCAGAAGAATATTTCCTCCTAATATCAGCATACTTTTCAAGGCGTACTGATATACTTCCTCTTCTTCCTCACGGATATTACCGTTCTCAACCAATGCCCTGGTTATCTTTTCAAAAAATCGTTCCATTGCTTACTTATTTTTTGAAAAGTTTTTCAGATTTTCGGGTACCTCAGGCTGATAGTACACAAAATAGCATCCTCTTGTTGCTACTCCGGCCAACACTCCCGTCAACAAAATTGCTGATGCATTACATGCGTACTTCTTGAAAAATTCTTTGAATTTCTTCATATGTGTTTCCTCCTTATTTTTTGCAGATTATAACACATATCGACAAGTCATAACCGTAGATGTCAAAAACGACCGGGTTATATGTAACTTTTGGATAAAAATACCCGGGTTAAAATATGCTTCGAAACGTTTCTCTTGAAAAGCATATCTTAATCCGGGTATTCACATATTCCGTATTCTTTTTATGTTAAAAAATCATACATCAATATCATTACATCAAAAACATTATCTTCCTCCCGTATCTCCATCTCACCGGCATATTGATCCACGATCTGTCTGACGATCGAAAGACCGATTCCATGCATCCTGTCGTCTTCCTTGCTTGTCAGATATCGTCCCCCGCTTTTATGCAATGCATTTTTATACCGGTTTTTAATACTGATGGCTATATTATTACCGTCTGTGGTGATCCATAGCCTGATCACCCTATCTTCGGTCAGTTCCTTTACAGCTTCTATGGCATTATCCAATAGATTGCCCAGACAAATGCTGATATCCTCTGCATTCATCTCCGCATCCTGCGGCACTTCCGTATTGGCTATCACCTTTATTCCTGCCTTTTCCGCCATATCTGCCTTGTAATTAACCACACTGTCAATATAAAGATTTCCGCTATTGGAAATAAAATCTTTTTTGTCTAAAAACTTCAGATTTTCACTGCAGTATCTTTTCAGGGCTTCATAATCTTCCTTTTCCAAATAAGTATTTTCCAATATGTAATGCTGCTTCATATTGTGACGCAGCTTCCTTAATTCTTCCCACCATTCCTTACTTTCCCGGTTCTGGCGAATATAGTACTCACACTGATTTTTCAGGATTTCTTCCCGCATTTGTTTTTCCATATTTTCTTTTGCTTTATCATACAGATAGTAGGTAAAGACGTTGATCAGCAGGATCATGAATACTACAATAAATCCCCAGAAATAGTTTTCAAGGGTTCCTGTGATAAAAACGGAAATCAGGATCCATATACTACAGACCGGAACGATAAATACTTCCAACCAATCCTGAAGATTCAGTTCCGCTTTTCTGTTCAGTTTTATAATAAGAGAGGTAAATTTAATAATCAAATACCAGACAATTTTAGATAACACTGTGCACAGCAAGGTTACTTCTGCATCATCTGTCCATGCCAGAAATTCTTTTCCGTAATACACGAGCAATTCTGCACACATGCCGCTCATATACATAAATATAGTCGTCGCCATCAATGTTCTGACTGAATCAGTATATAGGATTCTGATCGTCACAAAAAAAATACATACAAAAAGTAATATATTCAGCCAGATATTACTCGTGCCATCTCCCAGATACGTTAAAACATATGTAACACCGTTGAAGACCGCAAAATATCCTCCCCATACCAGATAGTCTGTATACCTGCGAATTTTCTTCTTTTTCAATGTACTGTCACAAAAAATACGCTGCAGTATTACAGAAAAAATCTCCACAATAGCCAGAACAAGCATCATTCCCATCTTCTCCCCTTTAACATTGAAATATAATGCTGTCTTACATGATCTCTGTAATTTTTACTGATTTCTACTTCCCGTCCATTATCCAGAACAACCCTGTCCGCAGAATACTCCTTAATAAAACGAGTATTCACGAGCAACGATTTTCTGATTCTCAGGAATTTTACATTTGCTTTCCGCAGATTCCTTTCCACTTCTTCCAATTTTCCATAAAATAAGTATTCCAATTCAGGCATATCCAGCTGTACTGCATTGATCTGTACGATTCTTTTATCACTTTGGAAAAACCGGATCTGATTCAGTGGAATATTGTATTGCCTTTTATTATAAGAAAAGCAATAACTGTCATCGGAATTCAAATGTGTTTCAAACACCCGTTTCAGGATCTTCTCCAATTTTTCTTCAGACACCGGCTTATCTATAAATGCATATGGCTGCACTTCAATCATTTCCTTGCAGTACTGGTTATGACAGGATACAAAAATCAGAATTACCCTGCTGTCTCTTTCCCTAAGGATACGCGCGGTTTCAATTCCGCTGATACCAAGCATTTCCACATCTAAAAAAACGATGTCCATATTTCCCGTGGTGTCTGTTTCCATTAATAATTCTTCCCCACTCCGGAAGCAAAAAAATTTCACATTTTTGGATAGCCTTGCCATGATGGATTGTATGATCTGTGTTTGCTTCTGCAACTCAGATAAAACATCCTCACATATAGCAACTCTTAACATTGAGAATTCCCCTTTCTCCTTCGCATGCTATAATACGATGCCAGTATGCAACTGTTCAGCCCAATATAGTTTCCTCCTTTCAAGACTTTCCGCAAAAACACTGGCAACATCAGCAACTATTCTTATTTTTTTGATATTATTACTATACAAACGATTTCCCCTGTTTTACGTAAACAATTCCCTCTTCCTCTTGATCATCTCATCAATCTTCTCAATATACAGTCCCACATCCTTGACATTATCGCACCGTTCAATCCGTCCATCGGGGAAGACTCTCTTGGTGATGCTTCCGGCGCCTAATGCCACAATGGTCTGTTTCTCTTCCATGATGAGGATGTTGTACAGGCCGTATTTGCCGGGACGGGCGTAGCCGGTGTTCTCGAAGTTGCCGGACATGTTCTTCTGTCTGTAGAGGTAATAAGGCTTCATTCCAAGCTTCTCAGCTCCCGCCGCCGCGATCTTCATGGTCTCGTCTGTATTATGGAGCATGGAGACGCCGTTCTCCTGGATCCACTGATTCAGGCGGGATGCACGCTTGATTGCCAGGGAATGAACGGTCAGGCTGTCCGGTGCCAGCTCCACGATCTTTTCGATGGTGCGCTGTACATCCGCCTCCAGTTCTCCCGGCAATCCCAGGATCAGATCCATATTGATATTATCAAATCCGACCTCTCTCGCCAGCCGATATGCCGTAAGTACCTGTTCCACGCTGGCCTTTCTGCCGATGATATCCAGTGTCTCCTGCTTCATAGTCTGGGGATTCACAGAGATGCGGCTGACCTGATGACGGTACAGTACCTCCAGCTTTTCTCTGGTGATGCTGTCGGCACGACCGGCTTCCACGGTGAATTCCTTCACGGTAGAGAAATCAAACTTGGACTTTAATGCCGTGATCAGACGGTCCAGCTGCTCCGGTTCCAGTGTGGTGGGCGTACCACCGCCGATATAGACGGTATCCAGTACCTTGTCCTGAAAGTTCTCCGCCACATAATCCATCTCTTTGATCACTGCGTCCACATAGGCGTCCACCTGCCTGCGGAATGCAGCGATCGGATAAGAGGTAAAGGAACAATAGAGACAGGTTGTAGGGCAGAACGGAATCCCAATGTACAGGCTGTAACCACCTTCGTAATGAATCTCTTTTAACAGATCCCGCTCTCTCTTCGCAATATCGATTCCCAAAAGTGCCTTCTCTTCGCTGACGTAATGGCTCTGCTCCATGAAATCCAGAATCTCTGCATCGCTTTTGCCCTCATCCAGCATACCGTAGGCAATCTTCGTGGGACGGATGCCGGTAAGGTTTCCCCATGGGAGTTTCTGCCCGGTCACCTTGCTTAAAGTCCGGTACAGGAAACGTTTCAGACCGTTCTTATACCCATCTGCAATGGTTTCTGTCTCCGCATCCCATAAAAAAGTCTCATCCTCCACTCGGATCTTCGCTCCGGTCTCGGCCAGTTCGATTTCCAGACTGACCTGCGGTTCCAGCTCTGCCAGCTTCTCCGGTTTTGTCTCCGGGGTGATGACCGTGACCTGGTCCTCCGCATAAAAAGCCTTCACCAGAGAATGTACATCATATTCATAGTTAGGATGGGATAATTTCACTACTTTCATTGTATTTTCCTCATTTACATAAATACAGGCACAGAGATAACTCTTTCTGTGCCCGAATATATTTCAGTATTATAACTATTCAGAACCCCATTCGCAAAGCCGCTGCTACGCAGCTTTCCCTTTGCTCATGTGGTTACTTCGCCATATAAATATCATATAATATTCTTACGAATGCCAGCATTCGACGAATATTAACGCTATTTACATGGCTCTGAATAGTTATACACAAAACGGATTATATTTCTTCTCATGTCCGATGGTGGTGCTGTCGCCGTGTCCCGGATAGACTACCGTCTCCTCCGGCAGAATAAACAGCTTCTCCTTCACCGAACGCACCAGCGTACTCATGCTGCCGGTGGGGAAATCAGTTCTGCCCACGGATTCCTGGAACAGGGTATCCCCGCAGATTAAGAACCCTCCCTCCGGGAAATAATAGCTGACACCGCCTGCAGTATGTCCGGGCGTTGCCAGAACTTTGATCCGGATGCCATCCAGATCCAGTTCCTCGCCATCCTTCAGATACACATCCGCGGTGACCGTTACCGGGCGTCCCATATCTTTCGACAGGTTGCTCTTCGTATCCAGAAGAAACTTTTTCTCCGCCTCCCCGGCATATATTTTCACGGGGTTCTCTCCATGCTCCCCGGCATAGGCATCCGCTGCCGCCTTCAATTCCTCACAGCCACCGATATGGTCGAAATGTCCATGGGTCAGAAGGATCGCTGCTGTATGTAGTCCGTGCTGCCCAAGCGCCTCCTCAATTTTCTCTCCATGATCCGCGGGGTCGAATACCAGCACTTTATCACTGTTCTCTCTGTATACAAAGTAACAGTTGGTCTGATAGATTCCCAGCGTCATATGTCCGATACGGATATTGCTCATAATAATCTCACTTTCTGTTTCCCGACAGGTTCCGCCGTTTTCCGGACATCACCTTATCAGCCTGTGGTTCTCTCGATGTCAATGACGCTCTCGATGCCCCGGATCTTGTCAATGATACGGTTCAGTTCCTCTCTGCCGCTGATCTCGAAGGTCGTCTGCAGCGTTGCCAGTCCCTGTCTGTTGGTTCTGGTGTTCATGGACATAATATCAATATTTTTCTCCGTCAGCGCCTTGGAAATATCCGCTAACAATCCGTTACGGTTGTTGGCATAGATCTTGATCTCCGCCAGATATTTCTCCGCATGTGCCTCCTCCGGCTGCCATTCCGCATCGATCAGTCTCGCCCTCTCCATCTCCGGCAGATTGATGATGTTGATACAGTCGGTACGGTGAATAGAGATACCTCTTCCACGGGTCACATAACCCACGATCTCATCCCCCGGCACAGGAGAACAGCACTTGGAAAAACGCACTGACAGATCCGCGATGCCCTTTACTACGATACCGCTCTTGGACTTCATGAGGATCGGCTTGTTCACACCACTTTGCGCATTTGCCGCATTGTTCTCCGCAATGCTTGCCAGAACTTCCTCGTTGGTCATCTCTTTCTTATGGTCACGGTCGTACAACTCCTGCATCTTGTTGACGATCTGACCCTCTTTCAGAGCACCGTGTCCTATGGCCGCCAGTACAGAATCCCAGTCCCGGAATCCATACTTGCGCATAATGGCATCCATATACTCCTGCTTCTGCAGGCTGGCAAGATTGATGCCTCTGGCTTTGCAGTAGCCGGAAAGCAGATCCTTGCCCTTTAAAATATTGTCTTCCTTTAACTCATTCTTGAACCACTGGTTAATCTTGTTCTTGGCCTGGGTACTTTTTACCACATTCAGCCAGTCACGGCTGGGACCCTTGGAGTTCTGCGAAGTGATGATCTCGATCCGGTCTCCGTTGTTGATCTTATAATCAATGGTCACAAGCTTCCCGTTGACTCTCGCTCCCACCATCTTATTACCCACGGCGGAATGAATGCTGTAAGCAAAGTCAATCGGGGTAGATCCTGCCGGAAGGTTCTTGACCTCACCGGTAGGAGTAAAGCAGTATACGCTGTCGGAGAACAGATCCAGATCGTTCTTCAGCAGGTTCATGAATTCCTTGTTATCCGACATGTCCCGCTGCCACTCCAGGATCTGTCGCAGCCATACCAGCTTCTCTTCTTCCTGTACCTCCGGCTTCTTGCCGTCGGAAGCCTCCTTGTATTTCCAATGGGCGGCAATACCGTATTCCGCCACGCGGTGCATCTCAAAGGTACGGATCTGGATCTCGAAAGGCTGTCCGTTGCTGCCGATCAGCGTCGTATGCAGGGACTGGTACATATTTGCTTTGGGCATGGCAATATAATCCTTGAAGCGCCCCGGAATGGGTTTATACATTTCATGGATCACACCCAGTGCCGCATAACAGTCCTTCACCGTCTCCACGATGATACGCACCGCGAAGAGATCATAGATCTGATCCAGCGTCTTGTGCTGGTTCTTCATCTTCTTATAAATACTGAAAAAATGCTTTACACGGCCATCGACTTTGGCTTCGATGCCGGCATTCTTAATATGTTCACTGACTTCATCCACAATACCCTGGATATATTTTTCACGGACGCTCTTACGGACAGCGATCTTATCCACCAGATCATAATAGATATCCGGCTCCAGATACTTCAGCGACAAGTCATCCAGTTCGATCTTCAGTTTGCTGATACCAAGTCTCTGGGCGATGGGGCAATAAATCTCCAGCGTCTCCTTGGCAATCCTCTGCTGGCTCTCCGGCGTCTTGTACTTCAACGTGCGCATATTGTGCAGACGATCCGCCAGTTTGATCATAATGACGCGGATATCCTTCGCCATGGCGAGGAACATCTTACGCAGATTCTCTGCCTGCATCTCCAACTTGGCATCTGACTGTTCTCCGTTGCTGCCGGACAGCGGAATTTTCTCCAGTTTGGTCACTCCGTCTACCAGAAGTGCTACATCATCACCGAATTCTCTCCTAAGATCCTCCTCCGTCATCACGGTATCTTCCACCACATCGTGCAGGATACCTGCCACGATGGTCTCTTTATCCAGTTTCAGATCCGCCAGAATGATTGCCACATTCAATGGATGGATGATATAAGGTTCTCCGGACTTCCGGAACTGATTTTTGTGAGCCTCGCTGGCGACCTTATAGGCCTTCTCGATCATGGAAATATCATCACTGGGATGATATTTTTGCACACATTGAATAAGCTCCTGATATAATTCATCCGGATTCACGAATTCTTCTGATTTACTTATCTTGTCATCATCAAAAATGACTTCGTTCTTCTCTTCTGTCATAGACGAAACAGCTCCATATTATTTTTATCGATGTCTTATTTTCCCTCGTAGCAGATGGCTGACTCCAGACGATATTTGTTAATGCGCTCACGGCCTTTCAGTCCTGCCAGTTCGATCAGCACTACCACGCCGGCTACTTCACCACCCAGAGACTCGATCAGTTTGATCATAGCCTCGGTGGTACCTCCGGTAGCGATCAGGTCATCCACGATCAGAACTTTCTGACCGGGTTTGATACTGTCCTTGTGCATCTCGATGGTAGCGGAACCATATTCCAGATCATACGTGGCAGATACGGTCTCTCTGGGAAGCTTTCCCTTTTTACGGATCAATACAAAGGGCTTATGATTATTGTATGCGATCGGTGTTCCGAAGATAAATCCGCGGGACTCGGGACCTACTACCACATCATAATCCAGATCCTTGATCTTCTCCTGCATGGTATCGATCGCCAGGTGCAGTCCGTCCGCATCCTGCAGTACACTTGTGACATCACGGAAAATGATACCCTTCTCCGGGAAATCGGGAATGCTCTTTACATATTCTTCCAACTTTTTCATGATTCTACACACCTTTCTCTTATTTAACGAATTATAGCTGCTTTTCTGCTACTTCAATCTGTTTTTTAATAAAATATTTGATGATCTCGCTTCTGGTAATAATTCCGATGAATACATTTCTGTCATCGATCACCGGTACAAAGTTCTGCATCTGTGCCTGTCCCAGCAGTTCTTCCATATTCGTATCGATACATACCGGACGGATCTTGCCGTTCTGGATGATATCCCTTATCGACAGCTTCTCCAGACTTTTCATGGTAATGCTGTCCAGTTCACTGTTGTGGCTTAAGATATTCCACAGAAAATCTCCCTCACTGACTACACCCACATACCTGTCCTCGGCATCGATCACCGGTACCGCCGTGTAGCCGTAGCGTTTCATCTTCTCCAACCCCTGTCTGATGGTCATATCGTCCCGAAGAAAAGTAACCTCCTCCTTCGGGGACAAAAAAGATGCAATATTCACAATGTTCCTCCTGCCTGTTCTTTTGTGTCCGTTAATTTTGATCCTTAGGGTCGACCTCTTCGAAGGTACTGTCCAAGGCATCCTGCTCCTGTTTGAATCTCCGGAGCTTGCGTGCAAAATAAATCGTAGAAAAACAATCGCCGGCACCACTGAGGATCAGTACCACTCCCAGAACACGGAACAACAGAATCGCTGCTTTGAACGGATTGTAGATCAGTACCACTCCGAGAATGATGTTGATTGCCGCCACAATAAGAAGTCCCAGCCAGCTGCCGTAACCCAGTCTTTTCAGGTCAATGGCATCCTGCAGTTTGCTGCATCCGCTACACAGAACCAGTACTCCCAGAATAAAGGGAATCAAGGAGATGACGATCTCTACCTTGTACAGGACTACTGCTCCCAACACGATTCCGAGAATACCGAATACAAACTCATTGTGATAATAGTTCTCTCTGGCATCTCTGAGCAGATAGCAGATGATAGAAATGAGACCTGCCACGATCAGTACGATACCGATCAGATACCCCAGTGTCTTCTGCATGGTCTCCGGGATCACCAGTGCTACGATCCCTAAGAGAATATACAGCACACCGGTAAGAATTGCTTCCCATTTCAATTCTTTTAACATTTTCATATGTAACCCTTCCTTTCCTAAAACTCCTATAACGAAAAAGGGGCTCTCTGCAAACCTGCGGAAAACCCCCTTTGTGTTCAATTTACTTTCTGCCGCAGCACTTTTTATACTTTTTGCCGCTTCCGCAAGGACAGGGGTCGTTGGGATAAACCTTCTGCTCCTTCACAATAGTAGTGGAAGATTTCTGCTCTTTGTAGAGTTCCTTGCGGGTCTCTTCATCGAAAATAGCGTTCCACTCTTCCAGATTGTACAGCCAGTCAGCCTCTGCCGCTACCATGTTCTTGTACAGAAGAGCCTTGTCAAAGCCTAAGTTTACCTCTGTATCCTCTTCCAGATCATCGAGAGGGTTCTTCTCTACCAGACTGTCGTTAATACCGTCCAGAAATCCGGTCATCGTCATCAGAGATACCTGATACTTGTCTGCCAGTTCCTTTACCGTACCCTTTACTACTTCATCGGGGTTCTTCAGAAGCTGTGCGTAGATCTCCTTCTCCTCCTGGAAATAAGCTGCCCAAAGCTGCTGCAGCTTGTCTTTGCCGGTTGCCTCATTATATGCTACTGATCTCCACTGTTCCATCAAATTCATAATTGTAATACCATCCTTACATGTGATTAATATGATTATAATAATATATAATAATACATCTCGTCCTTAAAAACAACAAAAAAATATCAATGACCTATGTATAATCAGACAGATCCTGGGCAGACTACTACTATCATCGGACCCCCTCCTTTGATCCTACGGAAGATACGATAATACTTAATCCTCCCCTTTTGAAAAGAGGCACCCTCCGGTGCCTCTTTTTTACAATGGAACTTTTCCTTCTTTGATCAGTTCAATAAATGCATCCGCTGCCTTCGGATCGAACTGGGTTCCCTTATTTTTCTCCAGTTCTCCCATAGCATATTCCACACTGAGTGCTTCCTTGTAAGCTCTCTTGGAGATCATGGCATCAAAGCTGTCACACACTGCCAGAATTCTTCCCAGGAGAGGAATCCCTTCTCCCTTCAGGCCCCTGGGATATCCCTTGCCGTCATACCTCTCGTGATGTGACACGACCGCAGGGATCACATAGTTCATATTCGGAAGATAGTGGATCATCTCGATGGACTTTTGCACATGGCTCTTCATGATCTCATATTCTTCATTCGTAAGCTTTCCCGCCTTTTTCAGGATACTCTCAGGAATCCCGATCTTACCGATATCATGTAATAATCCAGCCACCTTTACCGTCTGGATATCATCTCCCGGCAGTCCCAGCTTCTGTGCCAGCAGCACCGCATACTGTGATACATTGGTAGAATGCTGGAAGGTAAAGGAATCCTTCGCATCGATGGCTGCCACCAGTGCATACACCGTAGGTGCCACCTGTTCATATCCGGTCCCTTTATTCCTGCGCTCCTCGTCAATATTTCCTTCATATACCTGGATCCGGTTCTTGCCGTTTTGCTTTGCATAAAAAGCTGCACGCTTAGCTTTTTGAAAAAGATCCGGTGCATCCGACGCCAGTCCGGGATACCATGCCACGCCGACACTGAAGGTGATCGGCTGCATGACCTGTGGTTTGTCCAAGCCATTCTCCTGCACTGCATGGGTCAGCTTTTCCGCCAGTGCCACCAACGTCTTACTGCCAGTCTCCGGCACAGAGATCAGGAATTCATTGGAGCCGACGCGGAATACTTTGCCGTTCTCTGCATTTTCCTGCAATTTCTTCGCACACCATTTTAAGATCCGGTCTCCGGTCTGCTCTCCGTACAGATCGTTATACAATTTAAAATTGTCCATATCCATATACAGGAAGCCTCTCGCATCTCCGAGAGCGCCCTCCTTATGCAGGCATCTGTTGCAATAAGTGCGGTTGTACAGGCCTGTCAGTTCATCGTGAATAGATACCTGATATACTCTTTCATAGGCATCAATATTTTTCAGGCTTCCGGATGCAATATTCGCCAATTGTCTTATGCAGTCCACTTCCTGATAATTGAGCTTATTTGCCCGCATCCGCTCCATATAGATAAACCCGCAGATCTGATTATCATATCTTAAGGTTGCGATCACTGTCCGCTCCGGCATATTATCCTGTTTCACCAGATCACAGATTGTGTCTACTTCTTCCTCACTTAACGGAATGTGTCCACTCTGTACCGCTTCGTGATACCCTTCTCCATTCGAATTCTTCTCGAAGATCCTGGCTTCACATCCGGGGATTGCATCGCCCAGAATATCATGCAGTGTAGCAAACAGCTCTCTGCGGCTCAGAATGGATGCCGCCCTGTCCTGAAATTGCCGGATTCCTTCCAACATATGCTTCTGCTTCTGATATAGAATATTCTCCAGCCGCTTCCTGGCAAAAAGGATCACAAGTACTGTCCATCCCGACTGCAGGGCAATGCATAGGATCAGCCTCTGCACTGCAGCCTGTCCAAGGCTCCCTGTCACGATTTCCAGATTATAGGATAAGATCACCACCGGAATCGCTGCTACGATCACTGCCAGGAAATACACCGCACCTACCGTTGCCCGATACGAAAAATCAAACAGATACTGCTTGTACATGATATATACCATGCATATTGCCATCCCCACACTGCCCAACATATCAAAAGGAAATACACTTCCAGGCAGCATGCAGAGCAGATTTCCACCCAGAATACATACCGTTCCAAGCAGCAGCGGAAACAGCTTTTTACGCAGCTCCACATTTGTTCCTATCTTACAATGTGCCAGATAAGTGGCATAGATCATTACTGCGATCTCCATGGCAATGAGAACACCGGTTCCGACCGTTGCATGATACACATAAACGAAGGTGCCATCCGCGCGGTTCACAAGCTCCGGTGCCGGCAGGATAGTACCACTCCTTGCATTTCCCAACACCAGTGCCAGCGTCAGCACACCATAAATGTAGATCAGGGCATCATGCTCCGTAATCTCCAAAAATCCAAACAGAAACACATACATGAACACCGGGATCATCAAAAGACCAAGCAGGGCGAAATTATGCCAGAAAGTAATTCCGGGAAATATCCCAAGTCTCATAAGGCTCACACTGCCCGTCCAGATCAGGCAGGCGGTCAGCACCAGCCGAAGACCGCGGATTGTCCGGTTCCTCATGGTATGGAAAAAACAGAACAACAGAAAAAGGGAGCAGCAAAAAGCTCCCAACGGAATACCAATATAGAGGTTTCTATTCCATATCGTATCCAGAAAACTCTCCATACTTAATTTTACTCCCTCATGCTTTATTCCCTTACACAGGAACGTTATCCCCATTCGTCCCATATCCTCTATACAGCTAAGAGTTTACCACATTTTTCTTTTAAAGACAACTGTACATCCAGTATTCTCTGATTCTCCGATCCCCGGAAGGCCAGCCGCAGATTCTTCCTCTCCTCGATAAATTCTCCATCCACGATCACATCCAAAAGCGGCAGAAGCTCTGTGATCACCGGATCTCCTTCTTCCATCCAACGAAGCAGATCCCTGTCAAAATGATATCCCGTATAGCACCAGATGGTCTTCTGCGGATATTGCTCTCTTACTTTCTTCACCAGAGAAAGTACGGCTCCTCTGTTCTCAGGCTCCATGGGTTCCCCTCCCAGTAAGCTCAAGCCCCGGATATAGTCCGGGGCCAGTGCCTGCAGAATCTCTTGCTCTGTTTCCTCTGTGTAAGCCTGTCCGTAATGGAAGTCCCAGGCTTCGCTGTTAAAGCATCCCTTACAATGATGGGTACAGCCGCTGACGAACAGCGACACTCTCACACCGGGACCGTTTGCCACATCTGTTTTCTTGATCGTTGCATAATTCATAGGACATTTCCTTCCCTTGTACTATCTGCACATTACAGATGAAGAACTCTTGCCTTGATCTCCTTGGTCTTGCCGGCATTCCAGAAGTTCTCTCCCAGATAGCCGCAGGTCCTTCTGGTGACATTCATCTTCGCATGATCCTTGTTATGACACTGGGGACATTCCCACTCCATGTTATCATTGATCATGATCTCACCATCATAGCCACATACCTGACAGTAATCGGATTTGGTATTGAACTCTCCGTACTGGATATTGTCATAGATGAAGCGGATCACTTCCTCGATGGCTTCCACATTATTGGTCAGGTTCGGGACTTCTACATAAGAGATAGCGCCTCCCAAAGATTTATTCTGGAATTCACTCTCGATCTTAAATTTTGTAAATGCGTCGATCTTCTCCCGTACATCCACATGATAAGAATTTGTATAGTATCCTTTATCGGTGACATTGGAAATATCACCGTATTTTTCACGGTCGATCCTTGCAAAACGGTAGCAAAGTGTCTCTGCGGGAGTTCCGTAGAGACTGAAAGCAATGCCGGTCTCCTCTTTCCATTTTGCGCAGCGATCCTTCATGTAATCCATGACGCGCAGGGCGAATTCCTTGCCGGGCTCCACAGTCTGGCTGCAGCCCTTCATCAGATAGGTCATCTCATACAATCCGATATATCCCAGAGACATGGTGGAATAACCGTTGTGCAGGTATTTGTCGATGGTCTCACCCTTCTTCAGACGGGCGATGGCGCCGTACTGCCAGTGGATGGGGCTCACATCGGATACCACGCCCTCCAGTGCCTTATGACGGCACATCAGTGCTTCATAGCACAGCTCCAGACGCTCATCCAACAGTTTCCAGAACTTCTCCTCATTTCCTTTTGCCAGGATACCGATCTGGGGCAGGTTGATGCTGACAACGCCCTGATTAAAACGGCCTTCCCACTTGTACTCTCCGTTTTCATCCTTCCATGGAGACAGGAAGGAACGGCAGCCCATGCAGGAAAATACATTGCCCTCGTAGTTCTCACGCATCTTCTTGGCAGAGATATAGTCGGGGTACATTCTCTTAGCGGAGCACTGTGCGGCCAGCTTGGTCACATAGTCGTATTTTCCGCCCTTTAAGCAGTTATTTTCGTCCAACACATAGACTAACTTCGGGAATGCGGGAGTCACATAGACACCCTTCTCATTCTTGGTTCCCTCAATGCGCTGGCGCAGGATCTCCATAATGATCTGTACGGTCTCTTCCACATATTCGTCGTTCTCGTCAATATGCAGGAACAATGTCACGAACGGAGACTGTCCGTTGGTGGTCATCAGTGTATTGATCTGGTACTGGATGGTCTGTACGCCGGATTTTAATTCATCGTGCAGACGCATCTGTACGATCTTATCCTTGGCTGCCTGATCCAGGGTATCTCCGAACTCGTCCTCCAGCTGTTTTGCAAATTTTTCCCTGCTCTTACGCAGATATTTTCCCAGATGCTTGATATTCACACTCTGACCGCCATACTGATTGCTGGCTACGGCTGCGATGATCTGGGTGGTCACGGTACATGCCACCTGGAAACTCTTGGGAGATTCGATCATTTTGCCGTTGATGGAAGTACCGTTGTCCAGCATATCCTTGATATTGATCAGACAGCAGTTGAAGATCGGCTGGATAAAATAATCCGCATCATGGAAATGCAGCACACCGTTGTCATGTGCCATGGCAATATGCTCCGGCAGAAGCAGACGTCTGGTAACATCACGGGACACTTCACCTGCAATATAGTCTCTCTGTGTGGATGCCAGTCGGGTATTTTTATTGGAATTCTCCTCTGCCAGCTCCTTATTCTCATTCCGGATCAGTTTTAAAATAGATTCATCCGTGGTGTTGGATTTGCGGAGCAGACTTCTCTGGTAACGGTATACGATATACTTCTTCGCCAGGGTATATTTGTTGTGCTCTACCAGATGTTCCTCGATCATATCCTGAATATGCTCCACGGTCTGGGTCTGTCTGCCCTCCTGCTGCACATCCTCCAGGATCTCTTCAATCAACCCCTCACTGGCACGATACCGCTCCTCCACTTCGTTGTTCGCCTTATGGATCGCTTCCCGGATCTTGTCCTCTTCATAAGGCACTACTCTGCCGTCTCTCTTCTGAATCTTCATTGCTGTTCCCTCACTTTATATCATTCCCATCGAGATGCGAATTCCTGCATAAGCCGAAAGAAAAGCCGCATCGGAAGCAAGTTCCCGATACGACTGTCTACGCAAATCATAGCATGTTACTAGATTTTGTGTTTCACGATTCATTTCGCATCTACATCTTGTATATTTATTATAGTGAGGAAATCCGGAAAAAGCAAGTACCTTTTTTAAAACAGATAGAGTAAACTTACTGTCAGTTGGAGAGTCGCAGAAGATTCCCTGCTATGAAC
>ERZ827469.436-NODE-436-length-48970-cov-8.829929_pt1 | contig 48970 bp, 38 predicted proteins | sample MGYA00519917_ERZ827469 | MGnify/ENA primary metagenome ERZ827469 (study PRJEB31778, sample SAMEA3449314) | human gut metagenome | biome: human gut; feature: human-associated habitat; material: faeces | place: United Kingdom | collected 2010/2012 ... | reverse complement strand
TGGCTCCCACCACCGCCACCAAGATCACCACCGCACAGGTGGACGCAGACAAGGTGGAAGAGGTCATCGCCCTCATCAAGGCTTACCAGCCTGATCTGGTGATGAACATCGCCCTGCCTTATCAGGATCTGACCATCATGGACGCCTGCCTTGCCTGCGGCGTCAACTACATGGACACCGCCAACTACGAGCCGGAAAACACCGATGACCCGGAATGGCGCACCATCTATGAGAAGCGCTGCAAGGAGGCTGGCTTCTCCGCCTACTTTGACTACAGCTGGCAGTGGGCCTACAAGAAAAAGTTTGAGGACGCCGGCCTGACCGCCCTGCTGGGCTGCGGCTTTGACCCGGGCGTAACCCAGGCCTACTGCGCCTACGCTGCCAAGCATGAGTTCGATTCCATCGACACGATCGATATTCTGGACTGCAACGGCGGTGACCACGGCTACGCCTTTGCCACCAACTTCAACCCCGAGATCAACCTGCGCGAGGTCTCTGCCCCCGGCAGCTACATGGAGAACGGCAAGTGGGTCGAGATCCCGGCCATGAGCATCAAGCGCGAGTACAACTTTGATCAGGTCGGCCAGAAGGATATGTACCTGCTGCACCATGAGGAGATCGAGTCCTTGGGCAAGAACCTGCCCGGCGTCAAGCGCATCCGCTTCTTCATGACCTTCGGCCAGAGCTATCTTGACCACATGCGCTGCCTTGAGGATGTGGGCATGCTCTCCACCACGCCCATCAACTACAACGGTCAGGAGATCGTCCCCATCCAGTTCCTGAAGGCTCTGCTGCCCGATCCCGCCAGCCTCGGCCCCCGCACGAAGGGCAAGACGAACATTGGCTGCATCTTCACCGGCAAAAAGGACGGCAAGGACAAGACCTACTACATCTATAATATCTGTGACCATCAGGAGTGCTACCGTGAGGTCGGCAGTCAGGCCATCAGCTACACGACCGGTGTGCCCGCCATGTGCGGCGCCCTGATGATGCTGACCGGCGAGTGGGTCAAGCCCGGCGTCTACACGGTCGAAGAGTTCAACCCCGATCCGTTCCTCGATGCACTGGATAAGTACGGCCTGCCCCGCAGCGAGAACCACAACCCGGTTCTGGTGGACTGATGGCACTGCACGATGCACGGCCGCCGTTTGCGGCCATCGGCGGCACGGTGCCGCCGGAATTTGCCGCCCTGCCAACACCCTGCTACCTGCTGGACGAGGCCGCGCTGACCCGCAACGCGGAGATTTTGGGCGGGCTGGCACAGCGCACCGGCTGCAGGGTGCTGCTGGCGCAAAAGGCGTTCAGCAACTATGACCTGTATCCCCTGCTGGCGCCGCACTTGGCGGGCACCGAGGCCAGCGGCCTGTTTGAGGCACGGCTGGGTGCCGAGGAGATGCCCGGCGGTGAGGTGCATGTCTTTTGCGCTGCCTATCGCGCGGACGAGATGGACAAGCTGCTGCGCTATGCCGACCATATCGTCTTTAACTCCCCTGCGCAGCTGGCGCGCTTCGGCCCCAAGGCCAAGGCAGCCGGTAAGAGCGTAGGGCTGCGCATCAATCCAGAATGCTCCACGCAGGACGGCCACGCGATCTACGATCCCTGCGCGCCCGGCAGCCGCCTTGGTACGACCCGCGCAGCATGGGATGCCGCCGTGTCGCAGGACCCCAGCCTGCCGCAGCTTTTGGACGGACTGCACTTCCACACTCTCTGCGAGCAGGACGCCGATGCGCTGGCCGTAACGCTGGACGCCGTGGCAGAAAAGTTCGGCGATCTGCTGCCCAATATGCAGTGGCTCAACTTTGGCGGCGGACATCACATCACCCGCTCCGGCTACGACATTGCCACGCTGGAGCACTGCATCGCCCGCGCACAGAATGCGTGGGGCGTGACGGTCTATCTGGAGCCGGGTGAAGCCTGTGCGCTGAATGCCGGTTACCTGCTGACCCGCGTGCTGGATGTTGTAAAAAACGGCGATACCACCGTAGCCATTCTGGATGCCAGCGCCGCCTGCCATATGCCTGATGTCATTGAGATGCCCTACCGCCCGCCGCTGCTGGGCGCAGAGGAACCCGGTGAAAAGCCCTGCACGGTGCGCCTTGCCGGACCGACCTGTCTGGCCGGGGATGTCATCGGCGATTACGGCTTTGACACCGCCCCCCGCGCGGGTGACATGCTGGTATTCGGCGATATGGCCATCTACACGACCTGCAAAAACAATACCTTCAACGGTATGCCGCTGCCGTCCATCCTCTGCCGTTGTGCAGACGGCTCTGTGCGCAGCATCGCAGCCTTCGGGTATGAGGATTTCAAATATCGGCTCGGCAGCAGAGAGTAACACCATGCCCGCGCACAGTGGACACCAAATGTTCGGTTTTCGGCATTTTTTAGCAAATTCTCCTGTATAGTTTATAAAATTATAGACAATACATGCAAATAGTGTTACAATGGTGACAGTATCGGGCGGATTCATCCCCCCGCAAGTAAGGAGAATTGCCGTGAAGCTGAACAACCGCCGCACCATTCTGGTGGGCCTTGCGTTTTTGTCGATCTGTACCTTCTGGCAGATGTACGACAGCGTTATGACCCTGATCCTGACCGATACCTTTAAACTGAACGAGACCTTCGCCGGTGCCATCATGGCGGCGGACAATGTACTGGCGTTGTTCCTGCTGCCGTTCTTTGGTGCCCTGTCCGACAAGACCCACACCCAAATCGGGCGCCGTATGCCGTTCATCGTAGGCGGTACGGCCGCTGCAGCCGTGCTGATGAACCTGATCCCCCTGTTGGACGACCGCTATGCCGTCAACCCCAGCCCGGCCACATTGGTGATCTTTATCGTGGTGCTGGGCCTGCTGCTGGTAGCGATGGGCACCTATCGTTCCCCCGCTGTGGCGCTGATGCCCGATGTCACCCCCAAGCCGCTGCGCAGCCGCGCCAATGCCATCATCAATCTGATGGGCGCCGTGGGCGGTATCCTGTATCTGGGGCTTGCGGCGGTTCTGTACCCCGCCTCCAAAACCCACGGGCTGGCGCATGTCAGCTACCGCCCGCTCTTCCTCATCGTTTCGCTTATCATGGTCACGGCTGTTTTGATTCTCTACCTGACCATCAAGGAGCCTAAGCTCGAGGCAGAAAACCAAAAGCTGGAGGCTGCCCACCCCGAATGGAATCTTGCTGCCGATGACGGGCAGGGCCATGAGGTGCTGCCCGCGCCGGTCAAGCGCAGCCTGACTTTCCTGCTGATCTCAATCTCGCTGTGGTTTATCGGCTATAATGGCGTTACAACCTGGTTCACCAAATATGTCGAGGCTGTCATGGGCGAGGGTCTGGGCGGCGCGTCCACCTGCCTGCTGGTTGCCACGGCAGGTGCCATCGTCTCCTATATTCCCATCGGTGCGCTGGCCGCCAAAATCGGCCGCAAGCGCACGATCCAGTGCGGCATTGTGCTGCTGGCCACCTGCTTTATGCTCGGCTATCTGCTGACGACTGTCTATTCCTCCATCCAGCCCATCATGTATGTGGTGTTTGCGTTGGTCGGCCTTGCCTGGGCAGGCATCAATGTCAACTCTCTGCCGATGGTCGTAGAGATGTGCCGCGGCAGTGACATCGGAAAATTTACCGGGTATTATTACACCTTCTCGATGGCCGCGCAGGTCGTGACCCCCATTGTCGCGGGCAGCCTGATGCGCGCCATTGACTACCGCGTACTCTTCCCCTACGCTGCAGCCTTTGTGGCGCTGAGCTTTGTCACCATGTGCTTTGTGCGCCACGGTGACACCAAGGCCGAAGCGAAGAAGGGCCTTGAGGCCTTTGAGGATATGGACAGCTAAGGCAACACCGCACAATTCCCGCCTGACGGCTTAAGCACCGCTCCGGCGGCTGCGGCACGGCATCTGCGTTGCCAAAATGCTCGATAAGACATCCAGTATTATCTGCGCTTTTGGCTTAGCAGCTGCCGCGCCTCGCTCGCCGTATCGGCACTTAGAATTATGCGGTATTGCCCTAAATAAAATTTCTGGCGGGAGCGATCCGCTCCCGTCAGAAAAAAAGGACATCCGCATTACCCACGGATGTCCTTTTATTATTTGACGCTGTTTTGTCTGTCACACCACTGGTTACGACTCCATCTGATTCACGCCTGGTCGTACTTGCTGGGCACGGCGCGCAGGGAGATCGTGCGGTCAAAGGTGCTGTATGCGGTCAGGTAGGCGGTAAAGCAGCCGTCCATCCGGCCCATGCTGCCCTCCTTGCCGGCGGTGTAGTTATGCTCGGCAAAGCAGGGGCCGACAGAAATACCGTTCACACCCTTGGATGCGACCAGTGTGCCGTCCTTGACGACGACACCGCCGCCGTCATTGCCCTCGAGCATGAAATGCTCGTTCTCGACGCGGCAGCCCGCGTTGAAGGCCAGCTCCACCCGCAGCGGGGCGCGGTCGATGCCGGAGTTGACGATGTGGATGTCCAGGCCGTTTTCGACCTCGTTCACCTGCACGTCAAACACCATGTCGGGGCCGTAGAGCTTTTCGCGGTGGGCGTTGTCCATCTGCCACCAATCGCTGGTGGCGGGCTTTTCGGCAAAGGGCAGGTAATACCAGCCGGTCATGGTCTGGTGCAGGGCATAGCCGCCGTCCTTGGGGGCCAGCGCTGCGGGGACAAAATTGCGGTGCTCGCAGAAGCTCGCGCCGATGCGCACGGTCAGCGTGAAGTCACCGTGCTGGAAGAACAAAAAGCTCGGGCTGTTGTTCAAGATCGTGTAGGACCAGCTTCCGCGGCGGCAGCGCACAATGCCCGACCCTTCGTAATATTTGTGGTAGTTCGTCGGGGTCGCGCTGCCCTCGTGCTCCAGCGCGGCCAGCTCGGGCAGCAGCATCAGGTTGATGAGGCAGTCAAAGCTGCGCAGGGCATGGCGCTCCACCATCTGCATAATGGCGTTGGCGGCGTCCAGCAGTTCGGGCTTGCGGCAGGTATAGCCCATGTAGAGGTATTCAAGATAATACTCCCGCGGGTAGATCTTTTTGCCCATGTCCCAGCGGGTGGAGTTGTTGGTAAAAATGCTGTCATCGGGGTCGATGTAGGTCAGCATCATTTCCAGATTGCGCAGCACCGGCGCATAGTAGCTCTCATCGCCGGTGGCCACGGCCAGCATGATCATGGCATCGTTGTTGATGCGGTTGTAGTTGCCGGCCGAACGCTCGGCGTACTCGCCGTCCTCGTTGCAGTCGTTGCCCTCTTTCAGGATGGCCTCGGCGGCGGTGCGGCATTCGGGCTTATCAAACAGCTTGGCGCAGAGCATCAGCACCGACGCGATGGCCCAGCGGTGGTTCGGGGTGTGGAAGCCGCAGTGGCACAGGGCATCGGCTGCATCACGGATGATAGCCTCATACTTAGGCTTCAGCTCTGCGGCAGCGGCCTTGGCTTCGGGCGCGGCGGGCAGTGCGCCGTCCACGACCTTGCACAGGTAGACATAGGCGGGCAGCAGCCGCTTGGTGCAGAAAGCCGTGTCCGGGCCGGAGAAGAAGTTGCAGTTGATGAGGTCAAAGTAGCCGCCGGGCCGCTGGGAGCGGCGCACAAAAGCCAGCGCCAGCGCCAGACGGCGGCCCAGCTCGGCGTCCAGATAATAGCGGCTCTCGGGGTTCAGGTAGCAGGCCGTCATTGTCGTGGCGCGGTAGATGGCCGTTTTCGGCTCGGCCAGGCTGTCCGCCTTGGGGAAACCGCCGCAGAAGGGGCTGTTCTCGTCCAAAATCTGGATATCGAGATAGCGCTGCACGCGGCTTTCGCTGTCGTGCAGGATACGTTCATAGTGTTTGCGCATAGGTCCGCTCTCCTTATTTGCCTTTGCCCAGCAGGGCCGCGCCGATGATGCCCGCGTCGCCGAACAGCTCGGCCGACATGATGCGGGGCTGCTTGGGGCAGCTGCGGCCATAGCCGTGTGCGGCATTGAACGCCCGGATCGGCTCGACCAGTACGTCGCTGCGGCGGCTGATGCCGCCGCCCAGGCAGAGCACCTCGGGCTGGAAGATGTTGATGATGCTCGTCACGCCGACGCAGAGGTAGTGTACATAGGTGTTGACCACCTGCACGGCGGTCTCGTCGCCCGCGTCGTAGGCAGCCAGGATGACCTTGCCGTTGACGTTAGCTTCCTCGTTTTCCGCCAGCGCCCAAAGCCTGCTCTCCTTATGGGCAGCCATGGCCTCCCGCGCCTGACAGATGAGCGCCGTGACGCTGCCGTACTGCTCAAAGCAGCCGCGCATACCGCAGTTGCACTCTTTCCCGTGCATATCAATCACAAAGTGGCCCAGTTCGGCCGCTGCGCCGTTGCAGCCGGTCAGCAGCTTGCCGTTCAGCACTACGCCGCCGCCGACACCGGTGCCCAGCGTGACCATGACCATGCTGCTGCTCCCTTTGCCTGCGCCCGCGCAGTACTCGCCCCAGGCGGCAACGTTGGCGTCGTTATCCACATAGACGGGCAAGCCGGTGCGCTCGTGGATCATCTGGCCAAGCGGGACGTTGTCAAATTCCAGATTGTTGGCATACAGCACGGTGCCGGTGTCCACATCGATGCTGCCGGGCGCACCGATGCCCACCCAGGCGGCATCACTCAGGGCCAGACCCAGGGCAGTCGCCATGCGGCGGCAGAGCAGCGCGATACGGTCGGCGATGTCCGACGCCGGGCAGGGCAGCCCGGTCTTGATGCTGTCGGTCAGCAGCAGTTTCCCGTCCAAGTCGGCAATGCCGCCTGCGATGTTGGTGCCGCCCAGATCGATCCCGATACAATAACGCATAATCTACCTCGCTTCTTTCACTTTATTTCAATTTCTGCGTCGGCTTGCAGAATTTCGTAAACAGCATAAACACGATGAAAAATGCCAGCACGGACAGCGGCAGGACCCGGATGCTGACGGCATAGCCCGCCATATCCACCAGCTTGCCGAAGCCGACATTGAACAGGATATCCGCCAGCGATGCGATGCTTAAAATCGTGCCCGCCGCGCCGGAGACCTGCTGTGCCGGGAAATAGAGCCGGATGCTCATGACCAGCGTGGGGTACAAAATGGAGAAGGACAAGCCGCTGATGGCCCAGACGGGCATCGTCACCGCGCCGCCCAGCGAGCCGATCAGATACAGCACACAGGACACGCCGCCGAAAGCCGCCAGACTTTTGAGGGCCCCCAGCTTATCCACCAGCGGGGACAGGCAGAGCCGCCCGATCATCATGCCGCCAAAGAACACCGAAAGATACTTGGCCGCCGAGGCTTGGGGCAGGCCCAGACCGTCTACGCCGTAGGCGACCATCCAGTTCATGACGCCGTGCTCGGCGATAAAGTAGAACCCGAACACCAGCACATAGGGCACGATGATACGCCAGTCATAGCCGCCCTTTTGTGCCGGGGCATCCGCCGGGGCGGCGGCCTCCTCCGGCACATTGCAGAAGAGCAGCAGCACAAAGGCCACCGCGCCCAGAATCAGCAGCACCAGATTTGTGTGCTGCCAGAAGGCAAAGCCGTCGGCGTGGCTGCCCAAAATATACTGGCTGCCGCTGGTGCCGATTTCCTGAGTGAAGAACAGGAAGTTGACGAAGAACCCCGGCGCTGTGGCAAACAGCAGCGGCGTGATGAGGTTCATCGTGGTATTCAATAAGGTGGAAGAACCCAGCGCCAGCGCCATGCCGATGAGCAGCACCGTGTAATTGCTGGTAAAGGCAAACAGCGCCAGGGCGGCCATCCAAATCAGGATCAGCACCTGCAGCACGCGCTTTTTGGAAAAGCGGGTGCTCAGGTTGCCGCCCACCAGCAAAAACACCAGATTGCCGATGTAGCTTGCCGTGACGATCAGCCCCAGCTGGGTCGTCGTCAGGGAGAAATGCTCTTGGAAAATCGTGGAAAAAATTCCGCGCAGGCTGTCATTGCTGCCAAGCCCCACCATGAGCACCACAAAGGCAAAGAAGGTAAGGCGGCTGCTCCATTTTTTTATCATCAGACCTGAGCCTCAGCTTCCATCAGGAACAAAATTGCCATGGCCTGGCCGTAGGGCATCGGGTGCAGGGGGATCTGCTTGTAGAAGTCCTTGCTCTCGCGGCCCATCGGGGTGCCGTAGGACACCTGCTGCACAACGCCCTTTTCATCGATGCAGTCCAACACAGGCTGCAAGGCGCGCATGGCATTGGCACGGTAGCTTTCGGGCACAATGCCCTGCTCGACGGCTTTCAGGATACCGAAGCCGAAGCCGCTGGTGGCGCTGGCCTCCAGATAGGAGGTCGGGTCATCGATCAGGGTGTGCCACATGCCGCCCTCGTCCTGATACTTGGCCAGGCTCTCGATCTGGCGCAGCAGTGCGTTCTCAAGGATGCGGCGGTCGGGGTTGCCTACGGGGACGATTTCCAGCAGCAGGGGGATGGCAGCCGTCACCCAGCTGTTGCCGCGGCCCCAGAAAGCCTCGGCAAAGTTATGGCAGCCATCAAAGCAGAAACCATGATACCACAGACCGGTCTTTTTGTCAGCCAGATATTTGGTGTGGACAAGGTACTGGTAGACAGCCTCGTCAATGTAGTCCTGACGGCCAAGGATGCGGCCGATATTGGCCAGCGGCAGCACGGTCATAAACAGGGTGTCGTCCCACAGCTCGCCATCGTTGACGCGGTCCGATGTGACATGCTGGAAGCCGCCCTCGCCAGCGCGGGGCAGGTCGTGCATGGCCCACTCGGCCCACTCTTTGCAGATATCGCCGTACTTTTCATTCTTGGTGTACTCATACAGGTAGCTCAGGGCAAAAATGGGGGCCATCGTGTTGATGTTCTTGCTGGGCAGGCCCTCGGCAATGCGGGCGTCGTAGTACTCGGTCAGCACATCCAGGCAGCGCTGGTCGTGCTTTTTCTCAAACAGCTTCCACAGGCCGTACAGGCCCACGCCCTGGGTCCACTCCCACAGCATATAGCGGGCCAGGTTGCCCTGATCCATGTTGGATTTTGCCATGTTCTCCAGAAAGGTCTCGTCCTTTTCATACAGGACAGATTTGAAGCTCTCAATGCAAAGCTCCAGTTTGTTTTCAATATCAGCTTTCTGCATGGTGGTTTTCTCCTTTTTATTATAATAGGTAGACATAACGTTCGAACTTGCCTAAAGTATAGCATAGGGGCAAAGGCAAAAACCACTCTGATTTTGTCTTTGTCGCCGAAATATATTGCACTTTTTGCGAGTGCGAGTATAATAGAGACAGGAACATTTTTGACGGAGGCTGCCTATGTATCTGGACGACGCATTGCTGTACAATCAGGGGTACATGATTTCGATCAACGACCTGGATTCGCCGCTGTTCTACCTGTTCGACTACGATTCGCGGTCGTTCAAGATCAACATGAGTTTCCAGCATTTCCACCAGTTTTACGAGATACACATTCTGTTAAGCGGCCGTGCATCACATATCATCGAGGGCGACTATTACACCCTGCAGCCCTATGATATCGTATTGCTGCGCCCTTCCCTGCTGCACAGTACCGAGTATCCGGCGGGTAGCGATTGCCGACGGCTGATCATCAACTTCCGCGTGCCGGATGATTCCCCTGTGCTGCACGAAATGCTGCAAAGCTGTTTACAGCCTTTCGGGGCCGAGGTGCCCATCTACCGCTTTACCGGCGAGACACGGGCTCAGGCATTTTCGCACCTGAACGAGATCTTCACGCTGGGCAAGCAGCCGATGACCCCGCTGACGCAGCAGTTCATCCACTGCCACTTCCTGCAATTTCTGGCCACCGTGGCCCAGCACGCGGGCGAGAGCAGCTACGAGCCGCAGGAGCTCAGCGATTCCATCACCCAGAAGGTCTACGCCGTGACCAGCTACATCCACCGGCACTACGCCAGCGAGCTTTCGCTGGAATATCTGGCGGAGAAATTCTTCATCAGTCCGTACTATTTGTCGCACCAGTTCCGCCGGGTGACAGGGTTCTCGCTCATCAACTACATCCAGATCACCCGGGTGCGCAACGCCCAGCAGCTGTTGCTGTACACCGACATGAAAATTGCCGATATCACGACGAGCTGCGGCTTTACAAGTTTTTCCCAGTTCAACCGGGTGTTCAACAAGTTCTGCCATACCTCGCCGTCCCAGTTCCGCGTCAACGGCGTCGTCACCCCCATCACCGCCATTCCCTATGAGAAGGAACCCTCCCCGGGGAGCACGAAGGTGTAACATTTTCTGGTGCCGCCCCTTCTCGGGGCAAGCACCTCTTTTATTTTTCCTGCATCGTCAGTTTGCCGTAATTGTCAAAACCACTGTACTGCATCGGGGCATCGTTTACATACAGCGTCTCGCCCCACTGGCAGCGCAGTTCGCCGTAGACGGGGTCCACAAAGCGGTAGCGGCGGCCCTCGGTATCGGCGTCCAGCGCAGCCCCGCGCATGGCAGCCTTGAAATCCTCAAACGCCGCAAACTCGTCTGCCTGCGCGGCACGCACCAGCCAGATGCAGCGGCGGCCCTCGGCGATGCACTCGCGGTCCTTGTTGGAGCCGAAGTCCTGCATCTGCATCCCATTGCTGCAATACACCGCCGCATAGGCACTGCCCAGCTGCACAAAGGCCCACTTGCCTTCGACCTCGCAGCGGTCAAACTCCATCGACGGCAGGTACAGGTGGGTGAAATCGACCGGGTGTTCGGGGGCGATATCATAGATCAGCCCTGCGAACGCCTTGTACTGGTTGACCTTGGGCAGGGTGCCGTTGCCCGCCCAGTAGGACGGCCGCGCTGCGCCGAAGAGCACCCGCTCGCCGGGGTGGGTGACCCACAGCTGCGCCACGGCGTTGAAGGTCAGCTGGAAGGGGTTCTCCTGATGGCCCGGCTCGCCGGGGTGGAAGTCGTTGGCGCTGGTCATCATGTAGTCGGCGGTCTTGTAGGTGTACAGATCCACATAGCCGTCATTGCCCTGGGTCGTCTGGCAGATCATTTCCTTGCCCCGGGGGATGCTGAACCATTGGGCAAGCTCCTTCGGCGGCTCGTAATCAGACAGGCAGTAGGAGGTGATACCCTTGCCCGCGTGGCCCGGCACGCCGTACCCATAGCCGATCCAGCTCAGGCCGGAGGGGCAGTTGGACCAGTTGCCGAACTGCTCCTTGATGTAGGTGCGGCCCGACGACGAGGCGAAGATGCCCTGCTGGCTGTGGACGGCCAGCAGGTAGTAGGCAAAATCCATGCCCTCGCGGCCCAGCTCCCGCATGGCGGGGTCCTGGGCAAAGGCATACAGGCTGCCGAAGCCCAGCGTGTCAATGGGCAGGTAGGGGCTGGAATTCCACTCGGTAAAGCCCTCTTTGCGGAAGGTGACGAACCAGTCGTAGAGCATATTCTTGGCCTTGGCCTGCATCTGGCGGCCGGTCAGTCCGCTGTTGGTAAAGACCTCATCGGGGAACAGCTCGCCCGCCAGCAGCTGGCAGGTGTGGAACATCAGGGCGTGGTTCTCGCTCCAGAACCACATGGCGTCGTTGCCCGGCTCATCGATCCAATAGCGGAACCCCAGCAGACAGTCGGTCAGCTCGTTCTCGGTCTTTTCGGACAAAATACCGCTGCCGCGTTTGCCGAAGGTGCGCAGGATGTAGGGGTAGTAGACAAGGTAAAAATCGCTGCAGTCGAAACGGCGGCGGATGTAGTCGGACTGCACGGCCAGCAGCTTTTCTGCCTCGGCGGTGTCGCCGCCGGTGGCTAAGATTGCCAGTGCGCGGTTCGTGTTCTGCTCGCCCCAGCGGGCCAGCAGCTCCAGCGCCTGACGCTTGCGCTCGGCCACGGTGGGCAGGGCGCGGGGCAGCACGCTTTCGGTGTGAATTTCCACACTGATGGGTCGGGTCAGCCGGATGCCCTCGACCTCGGTCGTGACCTGCAGCAGCAAAAATGCCAGCGGGAAGGTCTTGCAGTCGCCCAGGCTGATTTGGCTCGCGTGGGGGAGGGTGTCACCCTCGCGGCGGAAGAGCACGCCGCCCTTGACATTTTCCTCGGTACCGCCGACAAAGGCCAGGTGGTAGCTCTCGGCGATATCCGCGCCGTCGTAGTCCAACAGCACCGGGCCGGCGGTAAAGTGGTTGCGGTGGAACGCCAGGCTGCGCATCAGATGCTCGGCCTCGGCCAGGCGGGCCGCGTCGGCCTCCCCCACCGGGATGACCTGTTCGGGCGCGGCGCCCTCGCCCTTCCAGCGCAGGCGCAGAATGATCGTAGCATCGCGCTCGGCGTAGTTGTCAAAGAACACAAGGAGCTTGTTGCGGCCCTTTTGCAGCGGCAGAGTCAGCGGCGTGGGGACAGGCTCGTTGTGGTGGTAGGGGGTCACTTCGGTCAGCTTTTCGCCGTTCAGCCAGAGGGCCGCGCCGCCGCAGGTGATAAGGTCAAAGGGCACACTGCCCGCCTCGGCGGCGTCCAACTCAGTGTAAGCCCATGCGCTCAGGCAGGCAGGGGTCTCACAGTCCCAGGCGTAGGTCACGCCGATATCGTCAAACGGCCAGTAGACGGTAAAGGGGGTAACGTTATCCGCGCCGCCCACCAGCCCGCCGGGGCGGGTGTCCAGCTGCGCGGGCCAGGCAGTGGCTTTGGCGCGGCGCTCGGCCTTGAACTGTTCCTCGCCGGGTTTATCCTTGGGGGCGGTGTTCAGCTTTTCGTTTTCGGCACCGTGCAGGGCCGTGGGCTTGGTGATGACCGGCGTTTCGGTCACGCCGCTGACCAGCCAGCGGTCCACATACCCGTGAAACAAGGGAAAATGCAATTCGTTTGCCATACCTCGGCTTCTCCTTTATTAAAAAAGGTTTATTAAAAAACAACAGACGCCCGCCCGGTTTGGGCGGGGCGTCTGTTCGCCCTGGGGAATCACTTCCCCTGTTGATTCGGTTGATTAGTGTGCCCAGCCGGCCTTGTCAGCCAGTGCGGTAGCAAACTCGGTCAGAGCGTCAGACGGAGTCAGGTCGCCGTTGACAGACTGCTTCAGAGCGTCACGGTACTCGTTGTCGTAGTAGTTGCGCCACTCGGAGCTTTCGTCGATGGCGAATGCATCGGTGGTCTGGCCGACCTCAGCCTGCAGGACCTTGTAGTCGGCAGCCTGATCAGGATCAGCAGGCTCATAGGTGACGGATTTCAGAGAGGACAGGCCCTTATCAAGTGCCAGATAATCGGCAAAGTTCTTGTCGGTGTAGAACCACTTCAGGAACTCAAGAGCCAGATCCTTGTTCTTTGCGTTGGTGGGAACGGCCAGACCGGCACCGCCCAGGATAGCGGAACCGCCTGCAGAACCGACAGGAGAGGGCATGACGCCGAACTTGAAGCTGGTGATATCCTGCACGAAGGGGTTGTAGTTCCAGGAGCCGGAGAAGTAGATGCCTACGTCACCGTTCTTGAAGTAGTCGCCCGGGTTGTCGCTGGAGCCACCGGCCCAGATGGCCTTGGGCATGATGCCGCTGTTGTTGGCATCGACAAAGGCCTGCAGGGCGTCAATGTTCTGCTGGCTGTCTGCAACGACCTTGAAGGAGTCGCCGTCCTTCTCGACCAGAGAACCGCCGTTCATGTACATCAGGTTGTCATAACGAGCGCGGGAGTAATCCATAGCCATGCCGTACTTGACAGCGCCGGAGTCCTGCAGCTTCTTGGCAGCCTCATAGACCTCGTCCATGGTCCAGCGGTCGTCCACCGTCGGGCACTCGATGCCGGCAGCCTCAAAAGCATCCTTGTTGTAGAATACATTGGTGATGGTGAACTGCTGGGGCAGAACAGACAGCTTATCCGTCAGGTAGTTCTGGCTGATGATCTGCAGGGCCTGCGGCTCAAAGATGGAGGTGTCAATGCACTTGCCCAGATCCTCGAACTCATCGGGGTACAGACGAGCCAGACGGGTGGTGGACAGCAGATCCGGCAGGTCGTTGTTCTTGGCCATCAGGGGGAACTTGGTCAGCTGGTCATCGTAGGGGATGACCATGATGTCAACGGTGTTGCCGGTCTCGTCGGCCCACTTGTTCAGGGTGGTAGCGAATGCATCGCCCTCGCCGGGCTCCTCAGACAGCATGACCTTCAGGGTCTGGCCGCCGGCAGAAGCGGCGCTGGAAGCTGCGGTGTCCGTTGTTGCAGCGGAGCTGGCCGTAGATGCAGCGGGAGAACCGCCGCAGGCTGCCAGAGAAGCCGCCATCGCGGCTGCCAGAGCCAGAGAAAGTGCTTTTTTCATGTTGGTTTTACCTCCTGTAAAGTAGAAATAAAAATAGGGTATATCCACCGGGCCCTCACCCGGTTTGCTCCGTTCCGGGGCTTGGGAACTGGGCTTTCAGCTCCCTTGGTGTATCCATAGTGTACCATTGCGGCGGGTGGATTCTCTACGCCTATCTTGCTGATTTGCATTGCGGCATATTGCATTTTTTGCGTCTCGATTTTTCAATCTGGCAAATTGCATCAAGAAAAACAGCTGAAATTGTGCACTTTTCACACATGGTTTGTTCTAATGATGCCAAGTTGCGCTTATTTTGCGCCGGCGCTTATTTTTTCAGTGAAAAAAATGCAATGTTTCTGTAACCAAATTTTAATAAAAAGAAGTCGTTTTCCCCCGTAAACAATAAATGCGCATCATTCGCCCCCTACCGCGCAAAAACTGCATTGTCTGCACAGTTTTGAGATGTTATACTGTGCCTGAACAGGGGTTGCCTGGGTGCGGGTGAACAACGTTCGCCCCTACAATGCCGTTACCCGCCTTGCTGCCTCGTAGGGCGGCCAGTCCCCTGAACGCCGCTTCCCTTACCACACACTCAATCTTCTTACTTATAGAAAAGGAAGGAGCCGCCATGCAAAACACTGAACTCCGCCGCCGGGCGCGCCCGGTGTTGGACGCCCTGCGCACTTTGGCGCTGCAGGGGCGCACCCCGGTTTTGGGGCTGCGCAAAAAATCCTGCCCCTACCACAGCTGGGACACCGTGCAGGAGGACCCGGCCACAGCCCCCGGCTGGACACCCTTTGCCCCCGGTGATGCTATCGGCGGCGTGGAGGCCCACTACTGCTTCCGGGGCGGCATCACCGCACCGGCGGGCAGCGCCGGGCGTCACCTTGTCTGCCTGGTCTCCACCGGCGCAACCGATATCTGGAACAACAACAACCCCCAGTTCCTCGCCTACTTAAATGGTGCGCTGCTCTGCGGGCTGGATGTCAACCACACCGAGTTTGACCTGTCCCCCGCCGCTGCCGAGGGCCAGATCTGGCAGCTGGGACTGTACGCCTACTGCAACACCCCGGCTCAGGATGTCTTTTTAAAAGTCGAGACTGCCGTGCGGGACGATGAGATCACCGGCCTGTACTACGACCTGAAAGCCCCTTACGAGGTGCTTGTCCAGCTGGACGAGGGCGACACCAACGCCATCGGCATCGGGCGGTATCTGGAAAAAGCGCTGGATATGCTCGACCTGCGCGACCCGTACAGCGCCGCATTCTACGCCAGCGTCGCCGCCGCCCGCCGCTATATGAAAGAGGAATTTTACGAGAGCTTCTGCCAGCGGCAGCCGGTCACGGTGGACTGTGTCGGCCACACCCACATCGATGTGGCCTGGCTCTGGACGCTGGCCCAGACGCGGGAAAAGGCCATCCGCAGCTTTGCCACCGTCAACTACCTGATGGACCGCTACCCCGAGTACAAGTTCCTGTCCAGCCAACCGCAGCTCTACGATTTTGTGCGCAAAGACTGCCCCGCGCTGTTTGAGAAGATCCGCGCCCGCGTCACCGACAGCCGCTGGGAACCGGAGGGCGGTATGTGGCTGGAATCCGACTGCAACATGGCCAGCGGCGAGAGCCTGATCCGCCAATTCCTGCACGGGCAGGAATTTTTCGGCCGGGAATTCGGCAAACAGGGGCACATCCTGTGGCTGCCGGATGCCTTCGGTTTCAGCGGCGCGCTGCCCCAAATTATGGCCCAGTGCGGCATGGACTGGTTCATGACCACCAAGATGGCCTGGAACGATACCAACTGTATGCCCCACGATCTGACCCGCTGGCGCGGCATCGATGGCACCGAGGTACTTGCCTACTTTATCTCCACCAAGGACTACGACAAGCGCCCCGACCGCAACCCGAAACCGAGCTTCAACACGACCTACAACGGCCTGCTGAACCCCAGACAGGTCATGGGCTGCTGGCAGCGCTTTCAGGACAAGGAGCTGACCCAGGATGTGCTGCAATGCTATGGCTACGGCGACGGCGGCGGCGGTGTGACCGCTGAAATGCTGGAGATCAACCGCCGCATGGAGAAGGGCATCCCCGGTGCGCCCCAGACCCGCCTGACCCACGCGGCCCCCTACTTTGACAAATTGAAGCAGCACCTTGACGAGACGCAGGCCGACCTGCCCTGCTGGCACGGCGAGATGTACTTTGAGTACCACCGCGGCGTGTTCACCAGTCAGGGCCGCAACAAGCGGGCCAACCGCGCCGCCGAGTTTGCCAACCTGACCGCCGAGACCGCCGCTGCTCTGGCCGAAAGCCTGCGCACCGGCTATGCCTACCCCGCCGCCGCGCTGCACCGCAACTGGGAGCTGACCCTGCTGAACCAGTTCCACGATATTTTACCCGGTTCGGCCCTGGGCGAGGTATACGAAGTCTCGCAGCAGCAGTACGGCGAGATCCTCGCGTCCGATGCCAGAATTACCGATGACGCGCTGCACACCGTCGCGGCCCTCGTCAAGACCGACCGCCCCGGCGTGGTCGTGTTCAACCAGCTGGGCTTTGCCCGGGACACCGTCGTCCGCGTCGCCTGCGGGGCAAGCGGCATCACCGACGGAGGACACCCGCTGCCCTGCCATGCCGAAAACGGCATGCTGACCTTTGTCGCCAAAGACCTGCCCGCCAAGGGCTGGCGGTTCTACCCCTTTGCCGATGCAGAACCCGAGACCCCCTGCGCCGAAGTCACTGAAAACGACGGCGGGTACATCATCGACACGCCGCTCTATCACATCGTATTCAACGGCTGCGGCGAGATCACCGCCCTGCTGGACAAGGAGGCCAACCGCGAGCTGATCCCCGCCGGGCAGTGCGCCAACGAGCTGCAACTGTTTGAGGACCGCCCCGACGAGTACGACGCCTGGAATCTGGAAAAATACTATCGCCGCCACCGCTTTGCGCTGGACGGCGCGGCCCGCCTGACTGTGGCCGAGAACAGCCCGGTCTGCTGCCGCCTGCATCTGGAACGCGCCATTTCCCGGTCGCAGCTCGTGCAGGATATCACCCTCTACCCCCACAGCCGCCGCATCGACTTTGCCACCCACATCGACTGGCACGAGCAGCATGTGCTGCTGAAAGCTGCTTTCCCGGTGGATATCTGCACCGACCGCGCCCAGTATGACATCCAGTTCGGCAGCATTGCCCGGGATACCCACACCAACACCAGCTGGGACGAGGCCCGCTTCGAGGTCTGCGCCCATAAGTGGGCCGACCTGTCCGAGCCGGACTACGGCGCGGCGCTGCTGAATGACGGCCGCTACGGCTATGACGTCCACGACGGCGTGCTGCGGCTCTCGCTGCTGCGGGCCGCCACCTACCCGGACCCCCACGCCGATCAGGGGGCCCACGACTTTACCTATGCGCTGCTGCCCCACCTGGGCGACTGGCGGCAGGGCGGGGTCATCCCCGCCGGGTACGACCTGAACGCCCCGGCGCTGCCTCTGGCCGTGGCCGCCCAACCCGCGGGCACGCTGCCTGCCGCGTACAGCCAGTTCCGCGTAGACGCGCCCAATGTCGTGTTGGAGACCGTGAAGAAAGCCGAGGATGGCTCCGGCCTGATTTTGCGCCTGTACGAGAGTTGGGGCACCCGCACCCGCGCGGCGTTGGCCCTGCCGGATGATGCCGCTGCCGTGCGCTGCACGCCGATGGAACAGCCCTTGCCCGGAGAAGAAGCCGTGCAGCACAGCCTGCCGCTGACGCTGCATCCCTTTGAAATTTGCACAATTCATGTACAATTTGCGCAGTGACATTCACTGTGGATGCATGATTTTACAGTTTGCACAATTTCACAGCATTGCATTTGTGCGTTTTCGCCAAGACGACGGTCAGATTTTGCGCCGCCTGCCAAAATCGCGCAAGAAATGCAATGCATTTTGGGACAAGCAAGCAAAAAAACGGTGGTATTTGCGCCTTTTGCAATGCTATACTAAGCACATCGAAGGGACCGGGCGGTGGAATCCCGGCCAAAGAGAATAAAGGAGGAATGAATATGAAGAAGAAATCGTCGCTGAAGCACACCGGCGCATTCTGGGCGTTCTGTGCGCCCTGCTGCATTTTGTTCGGTGTCTTTTTCCTTGTGCCGCTTGTGCTCAGCATCGCTTTTTCCTTCACCAACTATGACGGTTGGAAAACCATTGACTTTGTGGGTCTGACAAACTACATTACATTGTTTAAAGACTCCAAGTTCTATCTGTCCCTGGGGCGGACGCTGCTGTACACGGTCTGCACGCTGCCGTTCCGCGTCATCATCCCGCTGCTGGTGGCGGTACTGCTCTGCTCTAAGCGCGTTGCCGCCAAGAGCCTGACCCGCACGATGGTCTACATCCCCGTTCTGATGAGTGCGCTGGTCGTTGGTATCACCATCAACTGGATGTTCAGCCAGGAGTACGGCCTTGTAAACTTTATCATCCGTTCGCTGGGCGGCACCGCACTGGAATGGTCGCTGAACCCGCGTCTTGCCACCTTTGTCATCGCGTTCGCATCGGTTTGGGCGTCCATCGGCTTCAACATGATCCTCTACATCGGCGGTATCAACAGCATTTCCAATGATCTGTATGAGGCTGCTACCATCGACGGTGCCAGCGGTGTGCAGGCCTTCTTCCGCATCACAGTTCCGATGCTGGCCCCCACGACATTCATGGTCGTGCTGCTGTCCACCGTCAACCTGCTCAAAGAGTACGCCCTGGTCCAAGGTATCACGCAGGGCGGCCCCGGCCTGAGCACTACCTTTATTATCCAGTACATCTTCGACAAGGGCTTCAACCAGATGCAGTACGGTTATGCTTCGGCCATTTCTACCGTTGTCATGATCATCTTTGCCCTGATTGCCTTTGCCCAGTTCAAGGTCAATAACGGAGGTGAAACCTGATGAAAGACAAGCACGTCAGCATTCCAATGACGATCCTTTCTCTGGCAATCGGCATCATCGTGATTTTCCCCATTATCTGGCTGGTGCTCAGCTCCTTTAAGCCGTCCGGCGAGCTGTTCACCTACCCGCTGCATATGTTCCCCTCCGCCCCGACAACGGAGCATTATAAGTCCGTTCTGGACGGCGGCTTCATGGGCTATGTGAAGAACAGCCTGTTCCTAGCTGTGGTCGGCACCCTCATCACACTGCTTATCAGCGCCATGTGCGGTTATGCGCTGGCCATCTACCGCTTTGAGATCAAGTACGTCAACCTCGTGTTCGGCGTGTTCCTGCTGGGCACCCTGATCCCCGGTGAGACGCTGACCGTTCCCCAGTTCAGCGTTATCAGCGCCATGGGCCTGTACAACAACATCTGGGGCGTCATCCTGCCTGTTGTCACCACCACGACCGGTATCTTCATGTACCGCCAGCACTATATGTCGCTGCCGCTGTCCCTCGTTGAGGCCGCGCGTATCGATGGTGCCAGCGAGTGGAAGATCTTCTCCCACATCATGCTGCCTCTGGGCTCCAATGTCACCATCACGCTGACGATCTTCAGCTTCATGTGGCGCTGGAACGACTACATCCTGCCGCTGCTGGTTTTGTCTGACCAGAAGAAGTACACGATCCAGATTGCCATCAAGAACTTCATCGGCAACACCGGCGTGGACTGGAGCTCGATCCTAGCGGCATCGGTTCTGTCCATCCTGCCCATCGTCATTCTCTTCATGATCCTGCAAAAATACATTGTCGGCGGTGTTTCCGCCGGCGGCGTCAAGGGTTGATCTTCAAGCCGCTTATCAACAGATGCCCTCCGGCTAACCGGAGGGCATTTTTTCAAGGAGGTCTTGCTATGAAATACGGTTGCCGCGCCCACGATTACGGCTGCTTTACTGCACAGGAACTCACCAAAGTGTTAGCTGACAACGGTTACAATGCAGCGCAGTTGGCTATGCCCAAGGCTATACAGGGCATTAAAAGTCTTGTTGCTGTCACCCCGGAGCAGCTTGAAGATGTCCGCAGCGCTTTTGCTGCCGCCAACATTGAAATCACGGTGCTGAGTTGCTATCAGGATCTCAGCAACCCAGATGCAGAGGTGCGCAGAAGCGCTGTATCCAGTGTATTTTCAGCCCTGAAATGCCAAGTCACACTCGGCGCCGGGCAAGTTGGCAGTGAGAGTGCCTGCCGTGATCTTTCCCCTGAGGAAAAGGCGGCTACCCTACCGCTGCTGACCGACAGCATCCTGCGTATTGTTGAGCAGGCTGCACAAATCGGTGGCTGCTTTGCACTGGAGCCTGTCTATACCCACACGCTGGGCACGCTTGAAGCGTTGCAAAAGCTGAAGGAAACTGTGGCAGATCCCCAGCATTTTCATATTATTTTTGATCCAGTCAATGTACTGACGGCCGATACTGCCGCGCATCAGGCCGAATTTTGGCCCGGCTGGTGCGAGGTCATAGGCAAAGATTTGGCCTGCATCCACATGAAAGATGCCCTATTTGTTCCCAACGCCCCGCGTATCCCCACCCCGCTTGGCGAGGGGCAGATGGACTATACCATTTTGCGAGACTGGCTGCATCGAGAGCACCCTGATGCTGCCCTGCTACGGGACGAGGTGATCCTCTCCGCCGCACAGCGGGATTTGAACTTTATCCGTGCCATGTGAATGCCATTTGCTCTTTTGTGTTCTTATCCATTGAGTGCATAGTTACCGCAACGCCAGACACATCTCTCAAGCAAAAAGAGCCCTGACTGTCAGGGCTCTTTTTCATTGTAAATGATACTATTTCCACCCTCGGGCGGTGGGGTCCAGCATCTCGGCAGCGGAATAGAGCAGCGCATTGCAGATAGCAGCTGCTACGGTGCTGCCACCCTTGCGTCCCATCGCAACGATGGCCGGCACACCATACCGCTCGCAGACAGCCAACAGTCGCTCTTTGCTTTCAACTACATTCACAAAGCCGACCGGCACACCGATGACAAGCGCCGGGCGCAAACCCGTCTCGATCTCCTCTGCGATGGCAAGCAGCGCCGTGGGAGCGTTGCCGACCGCCAGCACCGCGCCGGGATACTGCTGTGCAGCAAGGTGCATGGCAGCCACCGCCCGGGTAGTTCCGGCCGCTCTGGCTGCCTCAGCCACGGCGGGCTCCGCCATAAAGCAGAGGGCCCTCCCCCCCAGTCTGGCAAGACCCGGCTTGGTAATGCCCGCCAGCGCCATATTCGTGTCGGTAATGATCGTAGCACCTGCATGCATTGCCGCCACACCGGCTGCGGCGGCTCCCGGCGTGAACTGCAGATTCTCCGCATAGTCGAAATCTGCCGTGGTATGGATGACCCGCTTGACAACGGCAGCGTTCTCCGGCGGAATATCCGCACCCCGCGCCTGCAGTTCTTTGGTAATAATGGCCATGCTCGTCCGCTCAATATCCGCGGGCAGGTGATGCTGCGGCGTCATAGGCTTGCTCCTTTCGGATTTTTCAGTCCCATTGCGGCATATACCGCATCCATATCCAGCGCACGGCGCACACCGTCCGCGAGCCGGTCAAACTGCTGCTCGCGGTAGGTTTCCATTGACAGCGGCACAGCCTGCTCCGGCGCAATGCCCCGGCGGCGGCAGAGATAGGCCGCCAGTTGCTCGGTCAGTTCACCCGAGTCAAACAAGCCGTGGAGATAGGTTCCAAACACATTGCCCTCCACGCAGCCCTCGGGCGTGCCGTCCGCCATGGTGCAGAAAGGCGCGCCGTTCACCGCAGTGCGCCCGGTGTGGATCTCATACCCGGTCAGCGCAGCCCCCGCAAAGGGTGCGGCAGCGCGGGCCGTCACCTGCGCACGGCGCTTTTCAGCGGTGAATACCGTCTCTGTCGGCAGCAGACCCAGCCCGCGCAAGGTGCGGGGTGTACCGCCCTCGCAGCCCTCGGGATCCGACAGTGTATGGCCCAGCATCTGATACCCGCCGCAGACCCCCAGCACCGGCGTGCCGCCGGCCGCCAGCTTTTGCAGGGCAGCCTCCAGGCCGGACTGGCGCAGCCAGAGCAGATCCTCCACCGTATTTTTGGTACCGGGCAGAAGCACCAGATCGGGCGCGCCCAGCTCACGCACGGTGCGCAGATAGCGCACACCCAGCAGCGGGTGCTGCTCCAGCGGGATAAAATCGGTAAAATTGGAGATATGCGGCAGCCGCACGATTGCCACATCCAGCGGTTTTACGGTCTTTTTGCGGCAAAGCCGTTCGGAAAGGGAGTCCTCGTCTTCAATATCTGCATCCAGATACGGCACAACGCCCAGCACCGGCAGCCCGGTTTTCTCCTCCAGCATGGCAAGGCCGGGGCGCAGGATCTCAACATCACCACGGAATTTATTGATGATAAGCCCCTTGATGCGGCTTCGCTCCCGCTCCTCAAGCAGCGCAACGGTACCGTACAGCTGGGCAAACACCCCGCCGCGGTCGATATCCCCCGCCAGCAGCACCGGCGCATCGACCAGCTCTGCCAAGCCCATATTGACAATGTCATCCGCCTTCAGATTGATTTCAGCCGGGCTGCCGGCGCCCTCGATGACAAGAATGTCATATTCCTCGGCAAGGCTGTTGTAGGCGCGCAGTATATCGGGGATCAGCGCGCGCTTATGGCGGAAGTATTCCGCTGCGGGCATATTCCCGCGCACCTCACCGTTGACGATGACCTGACTGCCGACATCGCTGCTGGGCTTGAGCAGGATCGGGTTCATCCGCACATCGGGTTCAATGCCCGCTGCCTGCGCCTGCACGACCTGCGCACGGCCCATCTCGAGGCCGTCACGGGTCACAAAGCTGTTCAGCGCCATATTCTGGCTTTTGAACGGTGCCGTTTTGTAGCCGTCCTGCGCCAGAATCCGGCAGAGCGCCGTGCAGAGCAGGCTTTTGCCTGCGCCGCTCATCGTGCCCTGCACCATGATACATTTTGCCCGGCTCATGCAAGTACCTCCTTCATGATGGCAAGCAGCTTGGTGTTTTCTTCCGCCGTGCGCACAGCGGTTCGATACCAGCCATCATCCAGACCCGGGTAGTTGCCGCAGCTGCGCACCACTGCGCCGTGCTGCCGCAGCTTTTCGCCAAAGTCTGCCGGGGCGCGGAACAGCAGATAGTTGGCCCGGCCCTCGATAACATGCAGTCCCAATGCCCGCAGCCCGGTAGCCAGCCGGGGCCGCTCGGCCTCGATCAGCGCGCGCACCTCCTCGGCGTAAGCACTTTCCTGCAGTGCTGCCAGCCCGGCCGCCTGCGCCAGACCGGAGACCGCCCACGGCTGCCCCGCCGCCTGCATACCGGCAAGCAGAGCCGTATCACTGCACAGCGCATAGCCCAGCCGCACCCCCGCCATAGCGTAGAGCTTGGTGAAGGCCTTCAGGATCACAAGCTTCGGTGCATCGTTTAAAAATCGTTCTGCCGTCAGTGCATCCCTGTCAGGCAGAAAGTCGAGGAAGCATTCATCCACGACCAGTACCGCACCACAGTCGGCACAGCGGCTGATGAGCCTTTCCATCAGTGCAGGCGGTGTCACCTGCCCGGTGGGATTGTTAGGCTGGCAGAGAAACACCATGTCCGTTTCCTCGGTCACAGCCTGCACAAAATCCTCTGTCACCGCAAAATCGTTTGCCTCGTCCAGCAGAAACCGGTCGACCGTGCATCCGACCATATCCAGCGCGGCAGCATACTCGGCAAAGGTGGGGGCAGGCAGCAGCGCACGGCGCGGCTGCACAGCCAACACCAGACGGAAGATCAGATCGGCAGCCCCGCTGCCGCACAGGATGTGCTCTATCGGCACGCCCTCAGCGGCAGCAAGGGCGGCGCGCAGCTCCCGGCAGAGAGGGTCCGGGTAGCGATCCGCTGTCGGCAGCGCTGCCGAGATAGCCGCAGCCACCCCATGCGGCAGCCCCAGCGGGCTGACATTTGCCGAGAAATCCAGCGCATCCCGGCCAAATTCTGCCCGGTAGCCCGCCCAATCACCGCCATGGACCAACTTCATACAAACTCTCCTCACATCATCAAAGCAAATCGGACGGCCAGCCCGATTATGAGCGCGAGCACACTCTCGGTGTACATCATCCGATCCGCCCGCAGAATATCCTCCGGCTCTATGGGCCGCAGCGCATCGCCGATGGTCGGCTTATCGTAATAGGCGCCGAAGTAGTACGCCGGGCCTGCCAGCTGAACGCCCAACGCCCCCGCGCAGGCACTCTCGGTCTGGGCGCTGTTGGGGCTGGCGTGGTTATGACGGTCGCGCCGCCAGATACGCCACGCCCCTTTTGCACTGCCGCCGGCCAGCGCTGCCGCCGCCACCCACAAAAGGGCAGCCAGACGGCTGGGCAGCCAGTTCGCGGCATCGTCCAATTTAGCGGCACAGCGTCCAAAATACAGGTATTTTTTATTTTTATAGCCGAGCATGCTGTCCATCGTGTTGATGGCCTTGTAGGTCAGCGCCAACGGCGCACCGCCGATAAGCATATAAAACAGCGGTGCAATGACGCCGTCGCTTGCATTCTCGGCTACTGTCTCCACGGCGGCCTTCGTCACGCCTTCCGCCGTGAGATTCTCGGTATCGCGGCCAACGATCCGCGCCACAGCCCGGCGGGCGGCGGGCAGGTCGCCTTTTGCCAGTTCCTTATAAACATTCCGGCTTTCCTGCACAAGCCCCCGCGCCGCAAGTGCCTGCGCGCACCAGAACAGCTGAACAGCCAGCCCCGCCAGCGGGTGCAGCCGCGCGGCCAGCGCACAGATTGTTCCCGTTACAGCCAGCGTTGCCAGCGGCAGCACAGCTGCCACGATCCCGCCGCCGAACAGCTCACCCCGGGGCGTTTTGGGTAAGACGGCCCGCAGGCGTTTTTCCAGCGCCGAGATGCACCGCCCCATCCATACGACCGGGTGGGGCAGCCATGCCGGGTCCCCAAACACAGCATCCAGCACAAAGCCGCCCGCCACCGCAACGCCGGTCAGCATGTAGCCTCCTTTGTGTACTGCACGGTCTTTACAAGGTGCAGAATATGCTGCGTTTTCCAGTCCCGGGCGTCCAGCACAAAGCCGCCCGCATTGGGCGCGCACCACTCGTAGTAATCCCGGTGCGGCACAGCATAGCGATCCAGCGCCGCCATCTGGGTGCCGCCGTGCGCCAGAATGACCAGCATCTGCTCCCCCTCTGCCAAGGCCTGATCCACAAGGGCTGCAAAGGTCGTGCAGATGCGCTCACAGAACTGATCCTTCCGCTCGCCGTCCGGGCAGCGGCGCTCACAGTTGGAGGCGACCCACGCCAGATAGTCAGGGTCATGCTCCATTTCGACATAGCTGCGCCCCTCAAAGCTGCCGAAGCACATCTCCTTCAGCCCATCGACCGGGATAAGCTTCGCGTTGGGGAACAGGACCCGCGCGGTCTGCGCTGTACGCTGCAGCGTAGAAATATAGACAACCTTCGGATCAATGTCCGCACGACGCAGCTCTCTGCACCCCTCCTCCGACAGAGGAATATCCCGCTGCCCCTGATAGCGCTTCTGGGCATTATATTCCGTCAGACCGTGCCGCAAAAGATAGATCAGCATTTCGGCAGTTCTCCTTTCAAAATCGTAGGCAACCCGCAGAACATCTGCACAACGCAGTCTGCCCGGGCCGCCAGCAGGCAGGCCAGACGGCCCGCAGCCTCGCGGCGGGCGCGTTCGGCGGGGTCGATGGGCACGATACCGCCGCCTACCTCGGTAGCTGTGACCACATCATAGGCGGCCAGCTCATCGGCCAGCGCCTGCAGCCCGGCCATTTCTGCGGCGCGGTCCTGCACCTCATAGATCTGCCGCCCGCCAAACTGCGCAGCAAATGTGCGCTTGCCGCTATAGAGCGGCCCCGTGATAAAAAGCATTTACAGCACCCCCAGCCATTGGCTGGCAGCCAGCGCCGCCAGCATCCAAAGCTCGCATTTTTGCAGGAACCACCCGGCCAGATCACCGGTCGTGCCGCCAAACTGCCTGACAGCGACCCGGTGATACCATGCAAACACCAGCCCTGCCGCCAGCAAAAGCACCCAACCGCCCAAGGCCAGAATCCCCACCGCCCACACAAGACAGCCTGCCGCCAAAACACGGCAGACCGTTCGGCGGTCCGCAGCCGTTGCAAAGGTGTGGGCCAGCCCTGTGTTTTTGGCCAGCGGGAACGCTGCCACCGCCAACCCGGACAGCATCCGCTCCCCCATCAGGGCCAGCGTCCAGAGCGCACCTGTGCGCGGTGTAAACTGCACACAGGCGCACAACATCAGATATGCAGCAAAATAGCTGCACAGCCGTATGACGGCAAAGGCTCCGCAGTGAGGATCTTTTAATATGGCAAGCTTTTTCGCGGTATCACCGTAGCTTGCCAGCGCATCGCAGGTGTCGGCATAACCGTCCAGATGGATGCCGCCTGTGACCCAAACCGGAATCAGACAGAATCCGGCCGCATGGGCCGCATCGGGCAGCGGCAGCGCCCCGCACAGGCACCACAGCGCCCCGCAGATTACCCCCACCAGCGGAAACGCACAGAGCGCATACCGCATATTCTTTTCGTTCCAGTCAAACTGCGGCACCGGCAGTGCCGAAAACATGGCAAGCGCCACCGCAATGGTCTGAAAAACTATCATCTCTTCGTCCCTTTATAGTAGACAGGAATGCCGCACACGACCCGTACGACCGTGTCTGCGCGCTGGGCGGCGGCATTGTTGATCTTGGCCAGCGTGCGCAGATACCGCTCGGTATCGCCTGCATACACGGTGCCGCCGCTGAACACCTCATTCGTCACAAGGATCAGTTCCTCACACTGCGCCCGCAGCGCTTCGATTCCCCGCAGCACGGCATCGGCAGCGGCCTCCCCCGCCCCGGCCGGATCGTACAGCTCGTTGGCTGCCAGATTGCCGAGATCCTCCAGCAGCACGGTGCCGCGCTGCGGTAAAGCAATGGCTTCAAGCCCGCGCGGGCACTCCACCGTGGCAAACTGCTTTTGCGCACGCATGGCGCGGTGCCGCGCGACCCGTGCTGCGCACTCGGCGTCCCACACCTGCATCGTAGCAAGATAGGTGCGCGGCAGCGGGCTTTGCATACAGAGTGACTCCGCAAACGCGCTTTTTCCGCTGGCCGCGCCGCCGATGACCAGCGTCAGCATTGCGGTGTGTACGGCGCGATGCCGCCCTCCGCAAAGGAATAGCAGCCATGATAGACCGCAAGCGCCATATCCCACAGCGGCAGGCTCGCCACGGCCCCCGTGCCCTCCCCCAGATGCAGATCTGCTGTGATAAGCGGCTTTTTGTGCAGTGCCTCCAGCACAAGCCGGGCGGCCGGCTCTGCCGAGACATGGCTGGCAAACACAGCCTTATCCGCACCCGGGCAGAGGCGGACTGCGCAGAGTGCGGCCACGCTGCTGATAAAGCCGTCCATCACGATGGGGATCTGCTCAAGTGCGCCGCCCAAAAACACACCGCACAGCCCGGCAATGTCAAACCCGCCCAGCGCCGCCAGCACCCCCAGCGGGTCGGCAGCATCGGGACGGTTGACCGCAATTCCGCGCTCAATCACCTCTATTTTGCGGCGCAGCCCTGCATCGGAAAGCCCCGCGCCGCGCCCGGTCATCTCGGCCACCGGGCGGCCAAGCAACACAGACGCCACGGCGGAGGAGGTCGTTGTGTTGCCGATGCCCATCTCACCGGTGGCAAGCAGCTGCACACCGGCGCGCTTTTGCGCCCGCACCAGTGCAAGGCCGGCCGCAATAGCCTGTACGGCCTGTGCCCGGGTCATTGCGGGTCCTGAGGTAAAATCGCAGGTGCCGGGGGCAATGCGGTACTCAGCAGCACCCGCCACGGGCGCGCCCGCAATTCCCATATCGACCGGCACCACGGCACACCGGGCCGCTGCTGCCATGCGGCAAACACTGGTGCGGCGGGCAACAAGATTTTCGAGCACCGCGCGGGTCACGGCGGCATCTGTCTGGCTGACCCCCTGCGCGACAACACCGTTATCCGCGCAGAGCACCAGCACGGCACGCTGCGCAAAGGCCGGGGCGGCATTTCCGGTCAGGGCCGCCGCGTCCTCTATCATCGTTTCCAGTGCGCCCAGCCCGCCCAGGGGTTTCGCCAGCGCCGCCCAATGTGCATGGGCGGCAGCGCGGGCCGATTCATTCGGCGGGGTTACGGTGCGCAGCAGGGTCATAAGTTCATTTTCGGTCATGTTCTTTCCTTTATATAGCGGCCGGCCGCGTCCGCAAAGCGCTTCGGCAACGGCGTACCGGCCCAGTACAGATGCGGAAAACCCGCATAGAGATGTTCATTGGCAAAGCCGCAGGCCCACTGCCGCCCGTCTGCCTTGGCGGCTGCAAAGGCTTCACCGTTTGCCGTGGTGTCCCAGTGGTGGAACTCATGCACCGGCAGGCACTCCCCTGCGGCAAACAGCATACTGTCGGTGCGCGCGGTCAGTTTTGCATAGCCGAACCGCACAAGTCGACCGACCCGGAAGCCCTGCCCCGGCAGCACGCCCGCCATCGGATAGACGATTCCGTCCGCGCCCTCGAGCGACCTGCCCAGATAAAGAAAGCCGCCGCATTCCGCCACGGTGGGCAGCCCGCCCGCAACCGCCTTCTGCACGGCGCTGCGCATGGGGGTATTCTCCGCCAGCTGCGCGGCATACAGCTCCGGATAGCCCCCGGGCAGATACAGCGCGCCGATCTGCCCCGGCAGAGCGGCGTCCCGCAGCGGGCTGAAAAAGCAAAGCTCTGCGCCACTTTCCCGCAGTGCCTCCAGCGTTTCTGCGTAGGTAAAGCAAAAAGCCTCATCCTGTGCAACGGCAATGCGCACCGCCGGCGGCACAGTGATGCGGGGCGGGGCGGGCGGTGCCGGGCGGTCAAACAGCGTATACAGTCTGTGCCAGTCGATGCACCGCTGGGCGGCATCCGCCAGAACCGCAAGCTTTTGCTGCAGATCAGCAATCTCTGCTGCGGTTTTCAGGCCGAGATGGCGGCTCTCAATGGCAGCCTCCGGCAGGTGGGGCAGATACCCCACCACCGGCAGATCGGTCTCCTTTTCCAGCATTGGGGCCAGCAGCTTGAACAAAGATTCGCTGCAATCGTTGAGCAAAATGCCCGCGATATGGTGCGGCGTGCGGAACGCCAGCAGCCCGCGCAGCTCGGCCGCCAGCGTCAGGCTGGCGCCCTTCGGGCGCACGACCAGCAGTGCGGGCAGTTCGAGCGTGTCCGCCAGCTGCCATGCGCTGGCTGTATCCGTCACGCCGCCCAGCCCGTCATAGTAGCCCATTGCCCCCTCGCAGACAGCGGCGTCACAGTCAGCTGCCCCCTGCGCATACAGTCGGCGCACGGTGTCCGGTGCCGAAAAATAGAGGTCAAGATTATGGCTTTTGACCCCCAGTACAGCGCGGTGGAACATCGGGTCAATGTAGTCCGGCCCTGCCTTGAAGGCACAGGGGTGCTGGCCCCGGGCTGCCAGCGCCGCCAACAGCGCACAGGCTGCTGTGGTCTTGCCGCCGCCCGAGCGCGGCGCGGTCAGAACGAGCTTCAGCATACTTACTCCCTCACGATCAAAAACACAGGGTTATTCGCCATCAGCAGGTGGAGTGCCCCCGCCTGTTTGCTGCGGCTGACAGCGATCTGCGTGACCTGTGCAGTCAATCCATGGGCAGTCAACGCCGCAACGGCCTCCTGCAGGGTCTCCAATGCAATGGCGCTGATGCAAAGGCGCGCTGCGGGGTTTGCGGCCAGCACCGCATCCACGATCTGCCGCATGCTGCCCTTACTGCCGCCGATGAAAACGGCATCGGGCGCGGGCAGCCCCGCCAGCGCGGCGGGGGCGCGGCCCTCGGTCAGATACAGATTGGATACCGCAAATTTTGCGCGGTTTTGTCGGATCAGCGCACAGGCCTCCGGGTCGCATTCCACTGCACAGACCCGGCCGGCCGTGGCCGCCAGCGCCATCTCGATGCTGACGCTTCCGGTTCCCGCACCGACATCCCACAGGGTATCGCCGGGGCGCACCGCCAGCTTTGCCAGCACGGCCGCGCGCACCTCCTGCTTGGTCATCGGCGTTTTGCCGCGCAGGAAAGCTTCGTCCGGCCAGCCCGGCACCCGGGCAGGCAGCGGCGGGCAGGGTTCGACCAAAAGCACGCTCAGCGGTGCAAATTCAAGGCTTGCGAGCATTTCCACGGTATCGGTCACAAGGCGTTCAGCGGTGCTGCCAAGGTTCTCACCAACGGTGGCCTTCACATGCCCCCACCCGGCATCGGCCAACGCACGGCAAAGGGTCGCCGGGGTCTCGCTGCCGCCGGTCAGGAAAAAGGCGGGCTTTCCGGTGCGGCAGACCGCTGCAGGGTCACATCTGCAGCCGTGAGCGCTGACCAGCTGCCAGTCCTGCCAGGGGCGGTGCAGCGCCGCCGCCAAAAGCTGCACGCTGGATACTCCCGGCTCCACCGTATAGGGCAGTCCTGCCGCATCAAGGGCGCGGCAGAGCGCCGATGCCCCCGAGTAAAAACCGGTATCTCCGCTGAAAACAACCGCTGCAGCGGCAATATCAGCGCACCGCAGACGGGCGCAGATCTCCTGCGCCTTGTACAGGGCAGCACGGTCAGGCGTACATTCTGCCGGGAGCTGTTCCAAAAGGCGGCGAGCACCAAGGATCAGCTCCGCACCAAAAAGCGCGTCCCGCCCCGCCGCCGTCAGGCCTGCGGGGGTGCCGCTGCCCATGCCAATGAGTGTGATCTTCATAATAGCTCCCTGCATCGCTGTAAAATTGCTTCGGCGCACTCGCCCTGCTCCACGGGGCGGCGCAGCACGATCAGCTGCACGCCGCATTGCTCGGCAGCACGGGCCTTTTCGGCAAAGCCGCCCGCTGCACCGCCGTCCTTGGTGACAAGGAATGCGATCCGGAACTGACGAAACAGCGCTATATTCAATTCCTCGGTAAAGGGCCCCTGCATCGCAACTATGTTGCGGTGCGGGATGCCCGCTGCCTCGCAGGCAGTGATGCCTGCCACGGTCGGCAGCACACGGGGGTACAGCCGCTCCGGCTCCAGCGCTGCAAAGGCTGGCAGCTCCTTAGCACCCGTAGCCAGCAGAATATTACCGGGCTTGCCCTGCAGATACGCTGCGGCATCGTCCGCTGCGGCAAACACGGCACTGCCGGTCGGCAGGGTGCTGGCAGGGCGCAGCAGGCGGTGGTATTCCACTCCGGCTGCCCCGGCCGCCGCACGGATATTGCGCGTTGCCTCGGTTGCATAGGGGTGGGTCGCATCGACACAAAGGTTCGCATTGCGCAGCAGGGCCGTCATTTCTTCGGCGTCCAGCCGACCGGTGCGGACTGTGATACCCTCGGCGCGCCCCTGCTCCTCGGCTCCAAGCTCAGTTGCCACACAGACCGTGACCGCTGCCCCCAGCGCCGCCAATGCGCGGGAAAATCCCCGTCCCTCGGTGGTGCCGCTGAAAACGACTGCTTTCATACGCCGTGATACCCCCTCGGTGTGACCATTTTTCCGTTCTGTGCCTTCGTGGCGGCGTTGCCGACAAAAACGGTCGTAAACATGTCCGCCTCTGTTTTCTCCAACTCTGCAAGCGTCAGCAGCCGGGCAGTCTGGCCCGGGCGGCCTATATTGCGCACCGTACCGCAAACTGTATAGGGTGCTTTACCGTTGGCAAGCAAAATCCGCACCGCCTTGGCCAGATAGTCTGCGCGGCCCTTGGATGATGGATTGTAGAGGGCAAGGCAGAAATCCCCTACCGCCGCGCAGGCGAGCCGCTTTTCAATGACAGGCCACGGCGTCAGCCGGTCAGACAGCGATACAACGCAAAAATCATGCGCCAGCGGTGCGCCGAGCACTGCGGCCCCGCTCAGTGCGGCGGTCAGGCCGGGTATGATTTCTACTTCAACCCCCGGGTAGGCGGGCGCCAGCTCCAGCAGCGGGCTAGCCATACCATAGACCCCCGCATCGCCGGAGCAGACCAGCGCCACCGTCTTGCCGCTCTGCGCCGTTTGCAGTGCCCAGCGGCAGCGGTCGATCTCCTTCGTCATGCCCGTGGCGCAGATTTCCTTGCCGGGGTAGCGCGCACGGATCAGCTCAACATAGACCGTATATCCGCACAGGACATCCGCCGCATCCAGCGCGGCCGCCGCCTGCGCTGTCAGGAATTGGCTGTCCCCGGGGCCGAGGCCCACCACATACACCACATTACGGTTCATCATCTCTCCATCTCCAATCCGGGGCAAAGGGGCGCAGCGCAGCGGCAAAGGTCACACCGTCCCGCGCCCATTTCGGCAGAAGCAGCGTCCCGCCTGAGGACAGCACCGCCGCCCGTTCGCATACATTGTCAACCCCGGTCACACTTGTGACAAAGCCGGAGGCCGTAAAGCTGCCGGGCACTGCGCGCAGCTGCGCAGCGGTATAAAAATCCATGCTCCAGCCGTGATCCCGGCAAAATGCCGCAAGGCCCGGCTCCTCCCGCTTCAGGTCGATGCTTGCTGCCGTAGCCACCCCCTGCGGGGCCAGGCCGCTCTCACGGCAGAAGGCTGCAAAAGCAGTCTCCAGATGCTCCGCTGTTGTACCGCGCCGGCAGCCGATGCCCAGCACCGCAATGCGCGGCACAATGTGCAGCGCCTGCCCGGTCGGGGTCAGCGTCAACGCAAAATCAGCGCAGCCGCCAGCTGCAGGCTGCACACCGGCGGGCGGTGTGCCCTGTATGGGCCAATCGGCGGTAAAATGCACGCACTTTCCCGCCAGCAATGCGCCGCTGACCTGCTTGATGCGCTCCGGCTCGGCCACAATGCAGCCTTGCCGTTTGGCCCACTCGTCCACCGCAAAAAGGCCGTGCAGATCGGTGGCGGTCGTGATGACCGGCACCGCACCGCACACCGCCGCCAGCCGCCGCGCCAGCGCATTGGCCCCGCCCAGATGGCCGGACAGCAGCGGAACAGCGAACCGCCCGCACTCATCCAGCACCACCACGGCAGGGTCTGCGGCCTTGCTGCGGCAGTACGGCGCAATGGCCCGCACAGCGATCCCCACCGCGCCGATATAAATCAGCGCATCCGGTGCCGCAAACTGCGCTGCCGTCCATTCATCCAGCCCCGGGCCGCCTGCACCGCACCGCGCCACCGGGCCGGGGCACGCCGCCGCCAGCTGCTGCGCCAGTGCCAGCCCGCGCTCCGTAAAGGCAAGATAGGCGCAGCTCATGGCTGTGTCCCCCTGCGGTACTCGGTCGTAAACGCCGGGTCGTACAGGCAGCTGCGGTCATACTGCGCAGCGAGGAAATCCCCCACCACGATGAGCGCCGTCTTGGTAATGCCTGCCGCCTTCGTCTGCGCGGCCAGCGTGCCAACAGTACAGCGTAGAATTTTTTCCTCCGGCCATGTAGCCTTATACACGACCGCTGCCGGGGTCGCAGCGGTGTAGGCACCCTGCAGCAGCGCGGCCTGTACCTTGTCGATCAGCCCGATTGAGAGAAAGATCACCATTGTAGCACCGTGGGCCGCCAGCGCAGCCAAGTGTTCTCCCTCGGGCACAGGGGTGCGACCCTCCATCCGTGTGATGATGACGGTCTGGCTGACGCCGGGCAGCGTGTACTCGGCGTTCAGCGCCGCCGCCGCACCGCAAAAGCTCGACACGCCGGGCGTATCATCGTAGGCGATGCCCCACGCATCCAGCAGATCCATCTGCTCGCGTATCGCGCCGTACAGGCAGGGGTCCCCTGTGTGGAGGCGAACAGTATCCTTGTGCGCCGCCTCGTTCTCCTTCATCACAGCTGCGACCTGCTCCAGCGTCATTTCCGCGCTGTTGTAGATGGCGCAGTCCGCCCTTGCCAGCCCCAGCAGCGCCGGGTTTACAAGGCTGCCCGCATAGATGATGCAGTCTGCCGCCTGCAGCAGCGCCGCACCGCGCTGTGTAATAAGATCCGGTGCCCCCGGCCCGGCCCCCACAAAATGTACCATCTCAATTCCCTTTCCACTTTTTCAGCAGTGCATCGGCGGTTTTTGTCTGGCCGAGCGGACCGCTCTGGTTGGAGAACAGTACCGCCCCCACCGCAAAGGCCCCCGCCGCGCGGCGGTCCAGATGCAGCTGCACAGCCTCGAGCAGACTTTCCAAAACGGCGGCGCGCAGACCGGCCTCGTCCAGAACAGCAAGGCAGGCATCGGTCGTGGCGGCATCCATCAGCGCCCGGCAGACCGACTGCGGCGCACCGCAGAGTGCTGCATGGGTGCAGAACAGCTCGGTCCGGCAGTCGGCCTGACGGGAGTGGGTGTTCATAATACCGCCCGCCAGCTTGACCAGCTTGCCCACATGCCCGACCAGAAGCACCTCCTCAAAATGCTCGGCCGCTGCCATATCCAGCGCGTCACCGATAAAATTGGAGATCTTCACAATAGAAATATCTGCCAGCTCCGGCATATTCTGGGCAAGATAGTCCAGCCCGTAGTTGCCGGGTGCCAAAATCAGGCGGCGGCTCCGCAGCGCGGCCTGATGGATCTCCAGCTGCAGCGTGTCGAGGATAGCCTGCTGGCTCATCGGCTCCACTATGCCGCTGGTGCCCAGCACCGACAGCCCGCCCTCGACCCCGATGTGGGGGTTGAAGGTGCGCTTTGCCACCTCTTCCCCGCCCTCAATGGAGATGGTCACGGCAAAGCCGCCGGTGTAGCAGGCGCTCTCGGCTTCCCTTTGCAGGGCCTCAGCGATCATCTGCCGGGGCACATGGTTGATGGCAGCTTCCCCCACCGGCTGGTCCAGCCCGGCCTTGGTCACCCGGCCCACGCCCTTGCCGCCGGAGATGCGGATCTCGGTGGTATTGGGCAGCAATTCTACGGCGGCGATAACGGGCAGGCCGGTGGTCACATCCACATCATCCCCGCCGTCCTTCTCAATGGCGCATTCGGCACCGGCTCCGGCGGGGCGGCAGTACAGCGGGGCCACCTCCACCACGATGCCCTTCGGCGTGCGCAGGGCAACGCTCTCCGGGGCATGGCCGGTGAGCAGGAACCGCGCGGCCCCCGCCGCACCCAGCGCCGCGCAGGTGCCGGTGGTGTACCCGCAGCGGAGCAGCTTCTGCCCACTGCGGACGTAATGTTCAAACTTTGGCCCGGCAGGCTTTTCCGGGCCGAACACGGCCTCGTACTGCTCCTTGGTCAGGCTGTACAGCGCCCGGATGTTCTCCGGGGCAAAGGCCTCCTTTGGGGTCAGCACCCCCGAAACGCTGTGCGGGAACACGCAGACCACCGCATCCGCGATCTTCTGCGCCATGTCCAGCTCGTGCAGGCTGACGATCACGGCCAGCCCCTGCTCATGGGCCAGCTTCTGCAGGATGGTCAACAGTTCGATCTTGCCCTTGACATCCAGAAAAGAAGTCGGCTCGTCCAGCAGCAGAACTCCGGGCTGCTGGCAGATGGCACGGGCCAGCAGAACGCGCTGGCGCTGGCCGTCGCTGATGCAGTTGAAATCCCGGCCCGCCAGAGGGGAAGCCCCCACCAGTTCCAGCGCGTCCCGCACGGCCTGCCGGTCGGCATCGGACAGGATGCCCAGCCGCCCGGTATAGGGGATGCGCCCGGCGGCGGCAAACTCAAAGCAGGAAGTCAGCTCGGTGCGGCGGGTATGGGGCAGCATCAGGGCCAGCTTCCGGGCCCGGGCCGTGCCGGTGTAATCGGTCAGGCTGCGGCCATCCAGCAGGACAGCCCCGCCCAGGGGGGCCAGCTGGCCCCCCAGCGTTTTGAGCAGAGTGGATTTGCCCGCGCCGTTTGGCCCGATGAGGGCCAGGATCTGCCCCGGCACCGCCCCCAGCGTGATGCCGGAAGCAAGGGGCGCACCGCCATAGCCGATGGCCAATTCTTTCGTTTCACAGCGGTATTTCATCGCACACCCTCCTGACCCCGGCGCACCAGCAGCCAGATGACCACCGGTGCACCAAATACTGCCGTTACGGCGCTGATCGAAAGCTCGGTGGGGGCAAACAGGCTGCGGGCGATGAGGTCGCACAGCAGGCAGAAGGCGGCCCCGCCCAGGCAGCACCCGGGCAGCACCACCAGCGGCCTTGCGCTGCCGAACAGCTGCTTGACCAGATGGGGCACCGCGATGCCCACAAAGGAGATGGGCCCCGCAAAGGCCGTGACACAGGCGGCCAGCAGGCTGGAAAGCAGCACCAGCAGCCGGGAAAAGGCTTTGACATTGATGCCCACGCTCCGGGCGTAGGCCTCTCCCATCTGGTAGGCGGCCATGGGCTTGGAAAGGCAGAACGCTGCCGCCAGAGCAGGCAGCACCACCAGCGCCGCCGCCCGCACATTGCCCCAGGTCATGCCGGAAAAGCTGCCCTGAGACCAGTTATGGAGGTTGACGATGTTGCTGTCCTGGGCGAAGGCCACCACAAACTCCGTGACGGCCGAACAGATGTAGCCGATCATTACGCCGCAGATGACAAGGATGCTCATCCGCTGCACCCGCCGGGAAACCGCCAGCACAAAGGCCATGGAGGCCATGGCCCCCGCAAAGGCGGCTGTGATCAGGGTAAGGGAGCTGGTGAGCAGGCCATGGTTCAGAAAAGCCACCATGACCAGTGCCACGGCCAGCTTGGCCCCGCTGGAAATGCCCATGACAAAGGGCCCTGCAATGGGGTTGGCAAAAAAGGTCTGCAGCAGGTAGCCCGCCGCAGAGAGCGCCGCCCCCAGCAGCACCACCATCACGGCCCGGGGCAGGCGCAGCTGGGTGATGATGCCCACGCTCAAAGCGTCCCGCCCGCGGCCGGTCAGGGCCGCCAGCACTGCCCCCGGTGTCAGGGACACACTGCCCCAGAACAGGTTGGCGGCAAACAGCACCGCCAGCAGCAGGGCAAGGATGCCGTAAGAAAGGATCAGGCGCTTTTTGCTGGTCATAGGTTACTCTACTTTCCTCAGAAATTGCAGGTCGGCGGGGTCGTTCTCCGTAAAGACACGGTGCAGGTCGAGTACAAAATCGACCAGCGCCGTACTCTGCTGGAAAAAGCTCTGGGTGGTGCACCAGACACTGCCGCTCTGCACGGCCTTAAACTCGGCCAGCAGGGGGCATTTTGCCACCAGTTCCTCCGTGGTATGCACCACGCCCTCAATGGTGCTGTTGTAAAGGAGCACATCCGCATCCTTTGCACCGGCATAAAAATCCTCCAGCGGCAGGTTCATGGTGGAAAGGTTGTTGCCGTTGTCGGTCAGGTCCGCAAACACATAGTCACCGCCCGCCATCTCGATCATCTGGGCCACATAGTCGCCGCCCTTGCGCACATTGGCAAGGTTGTTGGCTGTGATGGAGAAAAAGGCACAGCGCCTGCCGGTGGAAGCCTGCCCGGCCAGCGGTGCAAGGCGCTCCACCTGCCGGGCGAATTCCTGTTCCGCCAGCTCCTCTTTCCCCAGCAGGATGCCCCAGAACTTGAGCCATTCCAGCCGGGCCAGCGGGCCGCTCTCATAGCTGGAGCGCTCCACCAGCACCGGGATGCCGAACCGTTCCAGCTGCTCCTTGACCTCCGGGGTGTGGTAGATCATGGTGTTCTCGATGGCAAGGCCGCAATTCGCGGCAAGGATCTGCTCGTAGTCCGGGGCGCTGTATTTGCCCGCATAGGCAATGCGCCCGTCCAGCATGGCCTGCCGGGCCTCGTCCAGATACCAGCCCTCGGCGCGGGTGCCGGAAAGGGCAATGCTGTCCAGCGCGTCCAGATGAAGGAACAAGTCCATAACAGAGGTGGACACCAGATAGATATTCTGCACCGGCTGCTGCAAAACGGTCACGCCCTCGGGCACAGTGCGCAGGGTGGCAGCGCCTTCCGGCCGGACAAGGAACTTTGCCTGTGCGTCCGGGATGGTCAGCAGGGTAGAGCCGTCCGCATAGCAGTCGGCGGTAAACTGGGTGGCGTAGTCCAGCGGGTAGGCGTGGTCAAAAACCAGCTCGTCCGTATCGGCGGGTGCGGTGGGCGCGGCCGTGCAGCCTGCAAGCACCAGCGCGGCGGCGGGCAGAGCCTTTAAAAATTGAGCGCGGGTCAGCTTCATGGAAGGTTACTCCAAGGTAAAGGTCAGGGTGTATTCGATCTCGTGGGGCTTGCTCATGGCAACGGTGTCGGCGGTGACATCCAGTGCGGTATCCAGCGCCGATACCGGAATTTCAAAGGTGGAATTGCCCTCGGTGTTGGTGGGCAAATACTTCTCGCCGTCCACGATCATATAATCATAGTTCGGGCTGCTCCACACGATGGTGGCGGTCATCTTGCCATCCGCCACGGTCAGGGCTGCGGGGCTGTCCACAGTGGCACGGCCGGAGCCGCCCTCCAGCGTCACATCACAGGTGTAGGTGCCGTCTGCCGGGGTCTCGGCTTCCGCAGCCTTTTCCACGGCATCACGCACGCTGACGACATGGTCGTACCACTTGCCCTTGGTGCCCAGAATGGCAAGGTCAAAGTCCGTATCCACAGCAGTGACCGGAATGTCAAAGCCGTACACCTCCTCCGAGGTGCCGTCGGAATAGGTGACGGTATCTGTGGTGGGCTGCAGCCAATCGGCCTCGTGGTCGGCGGCATCGGAAGCCTTGCCCAGATACAGGTTGACGATATGGGTGGAAGCAAGGCTGACATGGAAGGTCATCTGGCCGTTCTCCACGGTCAGGGTGCCCTTGCCGTCGCAGGCTTCGTTGGCGTGGAACATGCTGCTGTCGGTGTCAAACTCGGCGGTATACACGCCATCCGGCAAAGCGGCGGTCTCAGCGGCAGAAGAAGCCACAGAGGATGCCGCCTCGGAAGAAGCAGCACTGGAAGCTGCAGAAGATGCCGTGGAAGAAGCGCCGCAGCCCACCAGCAGACTCAGTGCCAGAGAAGCAGCGACAACACAGGAAAAAACGCGTTTCATAGGAAATACCTCTACATTATAAGAAATCAGCTTTTATTATACCATTGTTCAGATAAAAAATGAACCCTCTCCACCGGATGCCGCAAAGCGGCCGCGAGACGGAGAGGGTTCGTTTGATCAACCGTTCAGAGAATCAATGGCAGCCTTGGTGTGGGCGACATACAGCTTCTGGACATCCTCGATCTCACCCAGACCAGCGATCTGGCAGTCGATGCTGTCGAAAGCACCGGAAGCCTTGAACTGACTCAGCCAGGAGTCGGCATCCTCACCGGCCATATCGTTGTTGGCGTGATCGCCGGCAACCACCATCAGCGGGCGCAGGATGACCTTGGTGTAGCCCGCAGCCTTAACAGCCTCGATCACGTTCTCGCAGGCAGTCTCTTCCGGCTTGCCCTCAACGGTGCCAATGAACACATTGTCGTAGCCCAGAGTCTGCATAGTGGTCTGCATCTGGCTGTAGCTCACCTTTGCGGTGTGAGAGGTGCCGTGGCCCATAAAGACAAAGGCGACCTTGTCCGCAGCAGCGGCATCCAGACTGTCGTAGCCGGCTTCCTTCACGGCAGCAGCGGTGACAGCCTTGGCAACGTCTTCCTTATCCTGATTGATGATGGTGGCATCGGAACCGACCTCGCCCAGCAGGGGCTCAGCCACAGCGACAGATTCAAACTTGTCGCGGTAGGTGTCGATCATTTCCATCATCTCGTCGTACTCAGCACCGTGCATCAGGTGGGTGGGCTGGACGACCAGATTCTTCACGCCGTTTTCCACAGCGCGGTCCATGGCCTGCTGCATGTTGTCGATCTTTTCGCCGTCACGAGCCTGCACATGGTTGATGATGATCTGTGCGGTGAATGCGCGGCGCACAGACCAATCCGGGTATGCGGCCTGCAGGGCATCCTCGATGCCCTTGATGTCCTTCACGCGGCTGTCGTTGAAGGAGGTGCCGAAGGAGACCACCAGCAGCTCGTTGTCGCCGATGTCGTCCTGATTGCGGGCATCGTCCTTGGAGGCATCGCCGGTGTCACGGCCAAAGTAGTCGGGGTCGGCGTTCTCGCCTTCCACCAGTTCCTTCTGGGCGTCGGTCAGAGCATCCCATGCAGCCTTGGCAGCTTCGCACTGAGCGTCGGTGTCATCATTGCGCTCCTGCACATAGATGGCATCGATTAGGTCTGCCACATTCTTTGCTGCCATTTCGTCAGCCTCCTCGCTGCTCGCTTCGCTGGAAGCGGCAGGCGCAGCGGTGCTGGATGCAGTGCCGGAAGCAGCACCGCCGCAGCCGGTGAGCACGCCGGCGCACAGAGCCAGAGCCGTAACAGCTGCGGCCAGCTTTTTGGTTTCGATCTTTCTCATTGTTCTTGTCCTTTCCTGCTGGATAAATTGCGGTTTGAACCAAACAAAGGGTACAGGAAAGAAAGATGAAAGAAGAGGCCCTTCTGTCCTGCGGATGGCATGACAAAAAGACCTCTGTTGTTTCAGGGCTTTTTGGTACAACCAATTCCTCGTGATCTGGGGTTTGCACCCCCGTACCAACAGCAGGCAGGTTTCCTGACTGAAAGATCGCCGCCCGGCATCCCCTTCCCGGAGCAATGCTCCAGTGGCTGGTGCAAAGCACCCTGATGCGGACTCCCTTATCACAGTGACGAGATCGTGCGGGATCTGCACCCGCTTCCCTTTTACCCTTTCCGCCGTGCAGTGCATCGGCAAAAGGCACCTGCTGTTTTTCTGTTCAGTTCGTCCGGCATTATATCATAAAACTGCGCAGAATGCAATAAAAAACGGCATCCTGCCTTTTTATAAGGAAGGATGCCGTTTGGAGATCGAGCCAAATGCGGAGCTTACTGGAGCGCACGGATCGCATTGATGGTGATTTTGTACTGGCAGGTCACGCTGTCAAACAGCTCTTTGGTACCTTCCAGTGTGCCTGTGCGCAGCACCTCGGTCAAATCGTAGGTGGGCTGATACAGGTTGGTAAAACCCAGGTTCTGGCACACGCCCTTGAGCGTGTGTGCCGCACGGAATGCTTCCTTCACATTTCCTTCCTTCAATGCCTGCTCCAGTTTCGGATAGCTGTCGTCGTTCAAAAACATCAGCGTAAATCTGCAGATCATGCCTTCGTTGTAAAGCCGCTTGAGCACATCCTCATAATTTGCGCCCATCTGTCTATAACATTCCTGAATCGTCATGGTTTGTCGCTATGCCTTTCTTTTTCTACTGATCCCGCCTGATTTGCCACAGAGTGACAAAAGCGCCATCCATTTTGTTGCACTTTGTTGCGTTTTTAATATATCACGCCTTCCTGCGTTTTTCAATGCAGAGACAAAAAGTCTTGCACTTTTCACATATTGTCACGAGTTTTTCTTGCAATTTGCCTATCAATTTCTTCCGGCTGGCTTTTTTCTCCGACTTTGCCGTGCCTGCATGGCTGCAGGGCTTTTCCCGCCGTTTCTCTGCACGGAAAACGCATTTGAAGAAAAAGGTAAAAAAACAGTTGACAAAAGCCTTTCTGCATGATAGAATAAACAAGTCGTCCGGCGAAGGACACAAAAAGTGAATATGGGCGTGTTCCCGAGTGGCCAATGGGGACAGACTGTAAATCTGCTGCTTTCAGCTTCGGTGGTTCGAATCCACCCGCGCCCACCAAACAAGAAAAATCCGAACCTGTTTCCGATTGGAGAAGGGTTCGGATTTTTCGTTTTCTTCGGGTACAACAATGAAGGCTCCCGTGGATGGTGCAAAACTCCGATACCTTGTCATAGACCGTAAGCTGATAACAAGATTTGGAGGATGCGATTATGAAGTACGATGAAAGAGCCTGCAAGTTTAATATAGACACTGGCTGCGTGGAGCTGCTGCTCCGGGACGGGAGAAAAATCTCCATTGACTGCACCGGGGTCGAGGATGCGCTGGACGTGACCATGGCGCAGAGGTCGGAGTTAGACTATCTCGTCTATAATGACCCGCTGGGCTATGCAGATTTGATTCTGAACGGCAATCTAGAAGAATACTTGAAAAACGTAACCGGGAGCCATGGGCTAGAAGATTAAGAGAAAAGCGCAGAGCATCTTATTCAGAGTGTTCTGCGCTTTTCTGCATCTTGCGCCATTGTTGCGGGGTCATGCCGTACTTTTGCCGGAACAGTTCGTAGAAGTGGGTGCGGTTGGTAAATTTGAGTTGTAGGGCGATCTCACTGACGGAAAGTGTTGTTTCCCGCAGCAGCCGTTCAGCCTTCTGGAAACAGAAGGTCATGCCGTAATCGAAAAGACACAGACCGGTGCGGCGCTGGACGATGGAATTGAGGTAGCTGCCATTGTAATTCAAAAGCCGTGCCAGTTCGCTGCGAGGCAACCGACCATCTGTATCTTCCAGCAAACGGCTGATACGCAGAAAGAGCAGGCTTTCGGGGCTGCTGCTCAGGTGCACCGGGGTGACATAGAACCCGGACGACAGAAAATCGAACAGTTCGCAAAGTGCGCCCTTCAAATAATAGGTGGCGGCGGCACTGGGCTCGTGCAGGATGTGGGTCATGCGGGCGATAAGCGTTGCCAGGGTTTGAACACTATCGGTGTTTTCCGGTGTGGGGAAAAGGTCCTGATATTCCTTTCGGAGGTCCTGTCCCAGATTTGCCAGCATGAACTGCAAAACGGGATTTTCCGGCAGATGGCGCTCGGCTTCAAATAATTGCAGGGATGCAGATTCCGTCAGGCTGCGGACAAAATCCACAGACAGACCAAGAAAACAGAGCTTGGCGGGGCCAATGAAGCGTTCGTTATGGAGGATGCTGCGGTTTACCAGACAACAGGTTCCGGCACGGTAGGGGTATTCTTTTTCCTCGATCTGTTGGATGACCTCCCCTTCCAACACCAGCATCAGTTCAAAATAATCGTGGCGGTGCAGCGGACGGGAGCTGAGGGCACGGAATAAAGCATCCATAGAGTTTTCATGCAGCCAGCAGCCATTCGGTGAGAACATCTGAATGCTGTATTGGTCGGTTTCTCCCAGACCGGTACAGGACTCCAGCGTGATCTGCACCGGGGACATGATCTTGTAGAAGGTAGAGAGCTGACTGCCCCAGTTTTCAACCTCCAAAATATTCTCATAGCTGGTGGAATCCGGTTTCATGAAAGAGTCTCCTTTTCCGCAATGTGCGAATATGATACAATCTGATGGATGCGGCACACGATGCTGTTATTGTGGAATGTGAACGGAATTGCTAAAATATAGGCACAATACAAAAACATTCTGTAAAAGCTGTGCGGCCGATGGCTTTATTATAGAGTGCTTTTGAAAAAATGTAAAGCGACAGACGCATTCTGCCGCCGTGAATGATACAGCACATCTTGAAAGGAGAATCCTCATGTCTGCTACTGCAACGACAGAGAAAAAATATCTGAAATGGTATCAGAAGCTGGCCTACGGTTCCGGCGATCTGGCCTCTAACTGCTCCTATGGTCTGGTTTCCAGCTTTGTACTGCTTTATCTGACCGGAACACTGGGTCTGGACAGCGCCATCATTGGCTCTTTGATGCTGGCTTCCAAGGTTCTGGACGGCATCAGCGATGTGATCTTTGGCACCCTGATCGACCGCACCCACTCCAAGCTGGGCAAGGCACGTCCGTGGATGCTGTTTGGTCAGGTAGGTGTTTCCCTCTGCCTGTTTTTGCTGTTTGCCATCCCGGCTGGCAGCACCACCATGCAGTATATCTACTTCTTCATCGTGTACACGGCACTGAACGCAGTGTTCTATACTGCCAACGGCATTGCATATTCCTCTCTGGTGGCACTGATCACCAAGAACAACAATGAGCGTGTGCAGCTGGGCTCCTTCCGTTTTATGTTTGCGGTCGTCACCAACATCTTTATGGGCTTTGCCGTTACCGGCATGGTGGAGAAGTTCGGCAGCGGTGCCGCAGGCTGGCGTACCACGGCTCTGATCTTCGCGATCGTTGGTCTGGTGGTCAACACCATCAGCTGCCTTGCAGTTAAAGAGCTGCCGGGGGAAGAACTGAGCGGCAACACCAGCGAAGCCGCAGAGGAAGGCAAAGCAGTTGCCGAGGAGAAAAAGCATGGCTTTGCCGAGACTGCTAAGATCCTCGTCCACAACAAGTATTACCTGATGATCCTTGCCATCTACATCGTGTACTATATCATGAGCAACCTGACCACCGGTGCCGGTGTGTTCTGCGCCACCTATTACTGGGGCGATGGCAGCCTGCTGGGTCAGTTCTCCATGATGAAGATGTTCCCTGTTATCATCGCACTGGCCTTTGCGCCTGTCCTCATCAAAAAGACCGGCAGTATGCAGAAGGTCAACTTCTGGGGCTACGCCATCAGCAGCGTGCTGGGCATTCCCATGATCTACTTTGCCATGCAGAAGAATCTCTCCATGTTCCTGCTGTTCATGTTCATCAAGGGCGTCTTTGCAGGTACCCTCAGCGGCTCTTTGAACGCTCTTATTGCTGAGGCCAGCGGCTACACCTCGCGCACCACCGGCGTCCACATGGACGGTATGATGTACAGCTGCTCCTCTCTGGGCGTGAAGGTCGGCGGCGGCATCGGTACTGCGGCTGTGGGTTGGCTGTTGAAGCTGGGCGGCTTTGTGGGCACCGCAACGGTCCAGAGCGAAAGCGCCATTCGGATGATCTTCAACCTGTACATCACTTTCCCCTTTGTGATCGGCATTATTATTACAGTGCTGCTGGCTTTCCTGGATGTGGAAAAGGCCAATAAGAAGTGGGATGCTGAACACCAGAAAGAGGCACAGGCATGATTCGACAGAATTTCAACGCAGATTGGATGGTAGAAAAGGGAGATGGCAATTCCCGGATGAATTCCTTTCTGGGAAATACCCAGACCAAAACCGTGCATCTGCCCTACGATGCCATGATCCATGAAGCCCGCACCCCGGACACGAAAAACGGTGCACAGACCGGCTTCTACCCCGGCGGCGAGTACATTTTTCAGAAGCATTTCACCGCACCGCAGGCGTGGCAAGGCAAGCCGGTGTCCCTCGTATTTGAGGGCGTGTACCAGACGGCGCTGGTCTACCTGAACGGCTGGCTGCTGACCCGGAACGTGAACGGCTATGCGGAGTTTACCGTGGAGGCTGGTCCCTACCTGAAATATGGTGCCGACAACCTGCTGAAGGTCATTGCAGACAACAGTCTGGAACCCAACAGCCGCTGGTATACCGGCAGCGGTATCTACCGCCCGGTGCGGCTGCTGGTGGGCAACAAGGTCTATCTGCCGCAGGATACCGTGCGTATCACCACGCGGGAGGTGGGCGAGGGCTTTGCCCTACTGGATGTGACGGCGCAGGTGCAGTCTGCCAGCGCCGTTACAGAACGGGTGACCCTGCAGCAGACCATCTGCCGGGAGGGCACGGCAGTGCTCACCGACCGGCAAAACCTCCTGCTCCAACCCGGCGAAAGCAGAACCGTCTCCTTCCGGTACTGCGTGGACAGCCCGGCTCTGTGGAGCCCGGAGAACCCCAACCTCTACACCAGCACCATGCAGGTGCTGGAGGGCGAGGAAGAACTGGACCGGGAAGAGACCGGCTTCGGCATCCGTACCCTGAGCATCGATGCAGCGCATGGGGTACGCATCAACGGGCAGACCGTCAAGTTGCGGGGTGCCTGCATCCACCACGACAACGGCATTCTTGGTGCAGCTACCCTGCCCGATGCCGAGGAGCGCCGCATTCGTCAACTAAAGGAAGCGGGCTTCAACGCCATCCGCTCCTCCCATCACCCGGCAGGGCGGGCGCTGCTGGATGCCTGCGACCGGTACGGTGTGCTGGTAATGGACGAACTGAGCGACGTATGGAACGTGCGGAAAAATCCCTACGACTATGCTCTGTACTTTGAGCAGGACTGGAAGCCCACCATTCAAAAGATGGTGGCCAAGGATTACAACCATCCCAGTGTCATTTTGTACTGTGTGGGCAACGAGATCTCCGAGGCAGGCTCGGAAAGCGGAGCAGAGACCAACCGTCGGCTCTGCAACACCTTCCGGGAACTGGATCCCACCCGCTACACCACCAACGCCCTCAACGGCCTTATGGCAGCCGGTTACCGCCTGCGGGAGATCATGGGGGATGTGATGCGAAAGTTCCCGGCACAGCCCGGTCCTTCCGGCGGCGATGGCGGCGGCAGCAATGCCCTGAACAGCTTTATGAGCCTGATGTCCGGGGAAAAGGGTGATTACTTTGCCACCCATCCGCTGCTGACTGAGGCACTGTCCGGCTGCGAGGATTCCTGCGATGTGATCGGTTTGAACTACCTTACCGGACGCCATGTGCTGGAGCATGAACTGCACCCCCACAAGGCAGTGCTAGGCACCGAGACTTACCCAGCAGACATCGTGCGGCTGTGGCGCATCGTGGAGGAGAATCCTCACATGATTGGCGACTTCACATGGGCTGGCTACGATTATCTGGGGGAGGCAGGCTGCGGCATCTTCCATTACGATGGCGGCGCCAACTTCAGCAGCATTTACCCGGAACGCACCGCCTACATTGGAGATCTGGATCTGCTGGGTAACCGCCGCCCCATCAGTTATCTGCGGGAGATCGTTTACGGTCTGCGGAAGGCACCCTATCTGGCAGTGCTGCGAATGGAACACAACGGTCAGACCTCCAGCAAAACGCCTTGGATGTTCAAGGATAACCTTTCCAGTTGGACATGGCCCGGTTTTGAGGGACAGACGGCTTCGGTGGATGTGTACTCCGCCTCGGAGGAGGTGGAGCTGTTCCTGAACGGAGCTTCTCTGGGCCGCCGTGCCATGGTGGATTTTACCGCCACCTACAGCGTGCCCTACGCTCCCGGCGAGCTGAAGGCTGTGGGCTATACCGGCGGTGTGTGTGACGGCGAGTTCACGTTGCGCACCGCACAGAATGCACAGCTGACCCTTACAGCAGACCGTAAGACCCTGCAAGCTAACGGCGAGGATGCCGCCTTTGTGATGATCCAATTCGTGGATGCAAATGGCACCGCAGATCTGCACACCAAGCACACCCTGAAGGTGGAGTTGGAGGGTGCAGGCATTCTGGAAGCCGTAGGCAGCGCAAACCCCTGCTCCGAGGAGCGTTACGACACCCCGGAAAGCGAGACTTTTGACGGCTGCTGTATGGCGGTGATCCGTGCAGGAGAAGCTGCGGGCGAAATTCATCTGACCGTCACAGCAGATGACAGCGTTCAGAAGCAGCTGACGATCCTGATTCAGGAAGCAGAGTGCTGAAGCTCAAAAAGCCGGTGAAGGCTCAAAACAAAAACAGGGTGCGCCCTGCCGGACGCACCCTGCCAAAAGCCACAGACGATAGCGATATGTACAACAGGGAGTTCCCCAGAGCAGAGTTCCCATAAAACAGTATTTGCAAAAGTTCCCTAAATGGGGAAGATTTGGCGTGACTTCGGTCACGCCTTTTCTTTTGCTTCCAGTTCATCCAGAGGGATGTACCCCAGCCCATCGTACTTGATATGGATGTGCTGCACCCGCTTTCCGCTGGACTTATCCGGGGCATCCACATAGATGGCCGACACCAGTTCACGGAGAGCATAAGGGGTGAGTTCTTCAATATGAACGTACTTGTGCGCTTTCTGGACGAACTTTTCAATATTCTCGATCTGCTGTTCCTGTACTTCAATTTCCTGCTGGATGGAGAGAACTTCCTCTTCCAGCTGCTTCTGTTCGGCATCGTAGCTCTGACTCATCATGTCGAAGCGGTCATCGCTAAGCTTTCCGTTAACATTGTCCTCGTAAATCTTCATGAACAGCCGTTTGAGGTCTGCGATCCGCTTCTCATTCCGGGCAAGCTGCTTCTTCAGGACAGTCAGCTTTTCGGTGCTTTCCACCCGAAGCTGCTCCTCCATGACCTTGCGGAAGTAGTCCTCATGACAGAGGATGTAGTCCGTCACCCGCTGAACATGACTCAGTACACGTCCTTCCAGAACCTTTACCCGGATGAAGTGTCCCTTGCACTTGCTCCCGTTCTTCTTGTGCAGAGAGCAATCAAAGAAGTCTTGACTGAAGTCCCTGTTGTTGGACGAACCATATTGCATCTTGGAACCGCAGTCAGCGCAGTAGACCATACCGGAGAAAATGCTGCTCTTGCCTGTCCGGGTCATGCGGTGACGCTGGTTACGAATCTCCTGAACCTTTTCAAACACATCATCGTCAATAATGCGCTCATGTGTATCCGGGAAGATAGCCTGATTTTCCACAGGATTCAGATGTCTCTTTTTATCCCAGATAGAGTTAGTATAGGTCTTGAAGTTGACTGTGCAGCCAGTGTACTCCCGGCGTTCCAGAATCAAACTTACTGCTCTTTTATCCCAGCGGTAAGGGTCTTCCGGGGCAGGTGCGTTTGTACTCCGGCCATGGCTCAGCTTGTAGGCGGTGGGAGTCAGAACTTTGTCCACCCACAGTTGGTTTGCAATTTGGGTCGGGCCACGGCCTTCCATGCACATGGAGAAGATGCGCTTCACGATTGCAGCCGCTTCTGGATCAACAAGCCAATGTTTCAGGTTCTCCGGGTCTTTCACATAGCCGTACGGCACATTGACCGTCAGCGGTACTCCACGCTCTCCCTTGGCCTTCTGAACAGCCCGAATCTTGCGGCTGGTATCACGGGCGTAAAACTCGTTGAACCAGTTCTTAATGCCCGCAAAATCGTTGTTTACGCTGTTCGGGTCAATGGTGTCGTAGTTGTCGTTAATGGCAATGTAGCGAACGCCATACTGGGGAAAAGTGAAGTTTGTGTACAGACCTGTCAAGGCAGAATTGCGTCCCAGTCGGGACAAATCCTTCGTGATAACGATTCCTACACGCCCCGCTTCAATCTCGACCAGCATACTCTGAAAGCCGGGGCGGTCGTAGTTCGTGCCGGAATATCCATCGTCCACAAAGAACACCGGGTTCGGAAAGTGATTCTTCTTAGCGTATTCCAGAAGAATAGCCTTCTGGTTCTCAATGGACAGGCTTTCGCCGAGCCGTGCGTCCTCTTGCG
>ERZ827469.432-NODE-432-length-49483-cov-3.860524_pt1 | contig 49483 bp, 41 predicted proteins | sample MGYA00519917_ERZ827469 | MGnify/ENA primary metagenome ERZ827469 (study PRJEB31778, sample SAMEA3449314) | human gut metagenome | biome: human gut; feature: human-associated habitat; material: faeces | place: United Kingdom | collected 2010/2012 ... | reverse complement strand
GGGAGAACCCATGGCGGACGCGACGTCTCCCGCTCAGGGGCGCGACCTCATGGGCCCCACCGCCGTGTTCAACTCGACCTGCTGCTTCGATCATTCCCGCTACATGGACGGTTTGGCGCTCAACATCCGCATCCATCCTTCGTCGGTGAGCAACGACGAGGGCGTGAAGAAACTCGAGGCCATGACCAAGGCGTATTTCAACCAAGGCGGCATGGAGGTTCAGTACAACATCGTGAGCGCGGAGACGATGCGCAAGGCGCAGGCCGACCCGGCTGCCTATCGCGATCTCGTGGTTAGAATCGCCGGGTTCTCGGCCTACTTCGTGGAGATGACCCCCGATTTGCAAAACGACATCATCAGTCGTACGGAAAACGCGTTTTAGCTCGATTGGAACAGGGAAGGGAGAGGTGAACATGCTGGAAAGACTTATGTTGATCAATGGCGAATGGGTTCCCGCTTCGGATGGCGCGGTCAAGCAATCCGTCAACCCTGCAACGGGGGAGGTTTTGGGGACGGCTCCTCTTGCCACGCACGAGGATGTCGAGCGTGCGCTCGACGCCGCCCGCATCGGCCAAAAGGAATGGGCGGCGTGCTCGCAGCAGGAGCGCAGCGTCGTTTTGCGTCGCGCGGCCGATCTGTTCGACGATCGTCTCGAGGAGATAGCCCAAAGCATCACGGCGGAGATGGGAAAGCCCATCGGCATGGCTCGCGGAGAGGCGGCGGAGATCCCCGCGCTTTTACGGCTTTGCGCTTCCGCGGCCGACATCATGGCGGGCGAAACCGTTTTCGACCAAACGGCGAAGGACGGCTCTATTGGCGATCTGGCGTTCACCAAAGTCGAGCCGCTCGGCGTGGTCGCCTGCATCGGGCCCTTCAATTTCCCCGTGGCAACGCTGACGTTCAAGACGGCGCCCGCGCTCGCCGCAGGCAACGCGGTCATTATCAAGGCTCCGTCCGACGTGCCTCTGACGGTTCTCCGTTACACCGAGATTCTGAACGAAGCCGGCTTCCCGCGTGGCGCGGTTCAGGCTCTTTCGGGTTCGGGAGCCAAGGTGGGCGAATGGCTCGTGGGGACCGACAAGATCGACGCGGTGTCCTTCACCGGATCGACGGGCGTCGGCTCCAAGCTTGTCGAGTATTCGGCTCCCTACTTCCATCATCTGCTTCTCGAAATGGGCGGCAATGATCCGCTCATCATCACCGAGGACGCGGATCTGGAGAACGCGGTCGGGCAGTCGTTGTGCCGTATGGCGAACGCAGGGCAGATCTGCTGCATATCGAAGCGCTTCATCGTCCATAACGCGCTGAAGGATCGCTATGTGAAGGCGTTGTCCGAGGCCGTTTCCGAGATCAAGGTGGGAGATCCCGCAGACGAGTCCTCCATGATGGGCTGCTTGGTGAGCGAACGCGCCGCTGAAGAGGTCATCGCGCAGGTGGAAGCGACCGTCGGAGAGGGTGCGAAGCTCGTGTGCGGCGGCACGCGCGAGGGTGCGTACGTCGCCCCCACCGTGCTCGAATGCACCAAGGACATGGCAATCGCCTCCGACCTCGAGGTGTTCGGTCCGGTGTGGGCCGTCATCGGATTCGACTCGGACGATGAGGCCATCGCCATTGCGAATCAGTCGATATACGGACTCAACGGGGGCGTCATCGCGGGAACGCTCGAGCGCGGGATCTCCATCGCGTCGCGCATCGAATCGGGCACGGTGGTTTGCAACGGCGAGGGGAGCTATCGCAACCCGAAGCACCCGTTCGGCGGATACAAGCGCTCGGGTGTGGGGCGTGAGGGCATCGCCGACCTCATGAGAGAGTTCACGCAGCGCAAGACGCTCGTCGTGCGCGGGATCAAGTAAGGGGGAAATGAAATGGCAAGTGCAACGCAAGGCAAGGGGAGGATTCATTACGCGTGGGTCATCATGATCGCCTGTTGCTTCCTCCAGGCGGGTCAGTTGGGCATCATCCAGAACCTGTCGGGCGTCTTCCTTCAGCCTGTGTCCGATTCGATCGGTTGCGGACGTGGCGACCTGTCTCTTTACATGACTATCCAGGCGTGGGCGACCGCGTTCACCATGCCGCTTGTCGGCAGGTGGTTGCCGACGAAGAACATCAACGTCCTCATGACGGTCGCGGCTATTCTCGACGGCGGCGGTTTCATGCTCATGTCGCAGTTCACGCAGCCTTGGATGTGGTACGTGGACGCCGTCGTCATCGGGTTCGGCAGCGCGTTTCTGTTCTTCGCCCCGCTGCCCATGCTCATTCAGAACTGGTTCCGTAAGAAGACGGGTCTGGCGATGGGCATCTCCACGGCGTTCTCCGGCGTGGGCGCGGCGATTTTCACCCCCATCCTCGCCAATCTCATCGTGAGCGTCGGATGGCAGACCTCCTACATCATCGCCGGCGCCGCTTCCTTGATCCTCACCGTTCCCTTCACGGCGTTTGTTTTGAAGTTCAAGCCCGCAGACGTCGGGATGACGCCCTACGGTGCCGTCGAAGGCGAAACCGTCGAGCAGGCGAAAGCCACCATGTCCGTCGGCATCTCCGTCAAGCGCGCATGGGCGACGGGCCTGGTCGTTCTCGTGTTCCTCATGGGCGGCGTGATGTCTTTGACCACCTCGTTCACCCAGCATATGACGGGCTTCGGTGCTTGGCTCGGCTTCTCGGCGACCACGCTCGGCTTGCTCGGCTCGTGCAACATGATCGGCAATCTCGTCGGCAAGCTCATCCTCGGGCCTTTGAACGACAAGATCGGAACACGAAACACGCTGTTCATCGGCTACGTGGTCGTTTTCGCCGGTTTGCTCATGACCATATTCAACGGCGGAAACACGGTCGTGCTCTTCGTGGGAGCCACCATGTACGGCGTCGCTTTCTCCATTCAAACGGTCATGCTTCCTCTGGTCTGCACGACGATGTTCGGGCCGAAGGATTATCCCAAGCTCTTCTCGTACGCGACGATGGGCAACGCGCTCGTCGGCTCGGTGGGCATCTCCATCAACGGCGCTATCTTCGATGCGGCGGGAAGCTACTACCCCGCGCTCGGGTTCGTGACGGTGTGCGGTATCGTCGCGCTGGCTTTGTGCGTGATCGGCATTCTGCGTGCTCGCAAGGTCGGCTTCGACAAGGCCGACGAGGCTTAACGCCGCGAATTGATCGGCGAGGCGAGTCGCTTGAGATTTCGCGGCTCGCCTCCCTTTAGATGGGAGGACATCATGTACGAATTCTCTCCGTTGAGCGATCGGGTCAAAAGGGTTCGCGCTCGATATCGTGACACGGTTCCTTATCTCGACATCGAGCGATATCGGTTGGTCACGGAATTCTACATGAACAATCGAAACGTCGAGGGACCGCCGAAGCGAGCCCTTAACTTCAAGAACCTTTGCGAGAAGATGCCGATTTACGTTCGCGAAGACGAGCTGATCGTCGGCAGCTACACCGCGTCGTTCAAGGCGTCGGCGCTGTATCCCGAGTACAGTATTCGCTGGATCATTCCCGAGTTGGAGGACGGCTCCATCGCGACGCGGGATGCGGACCCGTATCTCTACCGCGAGGAAGATCGGGCCTACATTCTGGAAACCGCTTCGTTTTGGGATGAGGAATGTCTCTGCGCGAAGGTGAACCCCTACATTCCCGAGGCGTATAAGCCGCTTGCCGGCAACAGCGTCGTCAACTTCACCGCCCAAGACATATGCCCTCAGCCTATCGGGCACTTCGCGCCCAACTACTACAAGCCTCTTCATGAGGGGTTCGCCCCGACGAAGGCGGCGGCTGATCGGGCGATTGCCGAAATCGAGGCGGAGGGCATTCCCGGGGATAAGGTCGAGGCCTATCATTTCTACCGGAGCGTCTCCATCGTGTGCGAAGGCATCATGACATACGCCAAGCGCTATTCCGCTGAGTGCGAACGGCTTGCGCGGGAGGAGGCCGACGATGATCGCAAGGCCGAGCTTTTACGCATCGCCGACGTGATGAGCTGGGTCATCGCCAATCCTGCGCGTGATTTCCGCGATGCTATCCAGGCGCTGTGGTTCTACCAGATGTGCATACTGATGGACGCCAACATGCACGGCACCAGCATCGGTCGATTCGACCAGCTTCTCGGCGAGTACGTCGAGCGCGATCTTGCGTCGGGCGCTATCTCGTGGGAGGAAGCCCAAGAGCTTGTCGATCTCTACTATCTGAAGGTCGCGGAGTGCAACAAGGCTTGGGCTCTGCGCACGGTGTACTCCGCGCCGGGCTATACGTCGGGGCAGCTCATCACGCTTGGCGGTGTTGACGAGCAGGGTAATGACGCCACCAACCCCATCACGTACATGGGGTTAGAGGCGATGGGGCGTATGAAGATGCACAGCCCGACGCAGGGCTTGCGCGTCCACGAAGGGACGCCCCGCAAGCTGTGGGAGTGCGCCATCGCGGTCAACAAGATAAACGGCGGGGTGCCGAGCTGGTTCAACGATGCCGTTATCAAGGAGGCCCTCGTGAAGCGGGGCATCGCCGAGGAGGATGTTTGGAATTACTGTCTCATCGGCTGCGTCGAACCCTCGATCGGGGGAGCCGAGTGGCCGGCGTGCGGGGGCGTGGGGATCAGCTCCTACGCGAACTTCGCGAATATGCTGCAGTTCGCCATCAATGCGGGGAAGTCCTATCGGACAGGCCCCGGTCCCCTTGTCGATACCGACACGAAATTCGGTCCAAGCGAGAAGCGCCTGTGCGACATGGAGTCGATCGACGAGGTGAAAGACGCGTATCTCGAGGAAATGCGCTATTGGGTCGACTGGTACGTCGCGATGGTCAACGTGTACGAGTCGGTTGCCCGTCGCGTCATGCCGCAGCCGGTTGTCTCGGCCATGATGACGGGCTGCATGGAAAGCGGCAAGGACGTCATGGACGGTGGGGCGAAGTACAACTCCACGGGCATATCGGGCATCGGCTTGGGCAACGTGGCTGAATCCCTCAACGTCATCGACACGCTTTGCTTCGAGGAGAAGAGCGTTTCCACGCAAGAGCTCTACGATGCGTTGTTGGCAAATTGGGAGGGCTACGAGGAGTTGCGGGAGCGCATCGTGTCCGAGGTGCCTCATTACGGCAACGGGGATCCCCGGGCGGACAGGTACTGCGGATTCGTCGCCGACTCGTTCTCGAATTATGTGAACAGCAAGAAGGGGACGAGGGGGAATCGCTATGCGGCAGGCCTCTACCCCGTGACCATGAACGTGACGTACGGCAAGTTCACGGCGGCAACTCCCGATGGGCGGCGTAAAGGGGAGCCTTTGTCGGATGGGATCTCCGCGGTTCAAGGCTACGATACGCACGGTCCGACCGCCATTCTCAACTCGGTGAGCAACTTCGACACGTCGAATTACTCGAACGGGCTGCTGCTGAACATGAAGTTCCATCCGAGCGCGCTTTCGAGCGAAGAAGGCGTCGACAAGCTCATCAGCCTCATGTCGGCGTACTTCTTCAAGATGAAGGGCATGGAGATGCAGCTCAACGTGGTGTCGGCGGATACGCTGCGAGCGGCGCAGGAAAACCCCGAGGAGTACAAGGACCTCGTGGTGCGCATCGCAGGCTTCTCGGCGTATTTCACGGAGGTCTACAAGGCGGCGCAAGATGACCTGATCAGGCGAACGGAGCTTGGCTTGTAGCTGTTCTGCGGCGGTGGGCGCTGACTCTCTGGGCGCTCACCGCCTTTTCACTGCTTCGACTTGAGGGTGTCGACTTGCTATTCGCACGTGTTTGCAATGTAGTCGGGCGTGAGGTCGACAAGCGTTCCATCGCCTTTTGCGAGCTTGGTGAAACCCACCTCGTAAAGAGCCTTACGGCATGCGTTCATGTCGAAGCCGTGGCTTTGCGACGTTTCCGCCGCCGTGTCGCGCGGGTTTACGCCGGTTTCCGCAGTGATGAGGTTGGCGCCGGCGAAATATCCTGCTTCGCAAGGCTCGTGGATGCCGATCCAAGGGAACGGGTCGAGGTCGACGATTGAAAGCACCTGCGCTGCGACGACGAGAGAAAGCTGTATATGCGTGATCTCCCCCGAGTTTTCGAACTTGGTGCCGGGCACGGCGGTTCTCTTCATACAGCCTGTTTGAATGGGATGAGTCGATTTCATCTTGAAGATCTCGGCTGCGATTTCCGCGGGCGTGTTCTCGGGGCCGATGGGCTCGACGGCGTTCAGCAGATCAAGCCCCGCACGGCGGGCGTTTTCCATGGTCCTCATACGCATGGCGGGGTCGAGCTTGGTGTGCACGCCCTCTCCGATGCGGTAGATGTGATAGGCGCCCGTGATGCCGGCCTCCCTCATTTTGCAGAACGATTCGTAAGAGGTGTCGCCGACGTTCGAGTACAGGTTGGTCGATGCCGGTACGTTGTTTCTGACAAGGCGGACGACGTGGAGGTAATGATCGAGGTCGAAGTCGTGCATCGTCATGAGCCAAAGCCCGTACAGGTCTCCGTGCTTGCAGAAATCCTGAGCCTTCTGCACGATGGTTTCGTCATCCATGACGAACGGCTCCATTTGCGTATGACTTTCGCCGAACGAGCAGAATGAGCAGTCGGCTTTGCAGGGGGAGCATTCGACGCCGATTTGGCCGAAGATGACGCTGGCATTGTTCGTTTTTTGCCGTGAGATAGCGCCTGCGGCGGCTCTGACGGCGAAGGTCTCTGCGGAATGGGGGTTGAGCGTGAGAATTGCCTCGCAGTCGTCTTGAGAGGCGGGGATTCCCTCTCGTGCGTTCTCGATGATACGGATGATGCGGGCGTCAAGCTGCTGCATGCGCGCCTCCTTGTCTAACCGATACCGTAGTGGGTGAGATGACAACAAGTATAAGCGCTAGTCATATATATGGTCAAAGCTAATAGCTATACTTCGATGGGCTGGATTCGATCCGTCGAAAGTGGCGTAAACTGGAGGCAACGTGTTCTGACGTGTGGCTGCCCGGGGTTCGCGGGCGATCGCTTGTTGACCGGAGGGGTCGTGGCGAAAAGCGGAGGGGCGCGATGTGGGTGGGGGGTGCGGCTGCGCGGTGCGGGTGAAGACGGGAGGTCCCCATGGGCGATGGTAGTGCATGGTCCGGCGTCTTGGGCACGTTCGAGACGGCGGTGGTCCGCGCCGGTTGAGGCGGCGGGCTCGAAATGCCCGTGGTTCCTGCGGGCGTGTGCCTGTTCTGCGGTGCGCGGAACGAACAAGACGCCATTCGTTGCTCGTCGTGCGGGAGGAAGCTCCCCCTGCGGCCGGGCGCGGGATCGGCCGTCTCTAGCCGAGGGGTCGATGCTTCCGAATAGAAAAACGCCGGAGCCTCGGGGTCTTCGCCTTTCGGCGTCGCCTCGGGCTCCGGCGTTTTGCATATCGAGGGCTTTCACTCGCTGCCGACGGGGCGCTCGTTATCGGCGGGGCGTTCGCCCGCCGTCAGGCGAGGTCATCGCCTGCTGTCGACAGGGGGGCTCGCCCCGTTGGGATCTCCGCCCACCGCTACTTGCGCTTCGCGCGCACCTCGCCTTTCTCGCAGCGGTTGCCCCACGCATCGATGAGCTCGTCGTCGCGGTACACGCAGATGATCTCGCAATGGTTGGCGCATTTGCCGCACTCTACCTCGCGCGTGACGAAGTCGAAGTCGAGCGCCGCCTCGAAGTCGAAAGAACCTGTGACGAACGGCCCGCTCTCCGCGTTGCGCACCGGTCCTGCGTCGGCGGCGAGCAGCGCCGCGCCGAACGCGCCCATGAGGTGGCCGTCGGGATCGACCGCCACGTCCATGCCGAGCTGCTCCTCGAACGCGTGCACCACGCCGACGTTTTTGCTCACGCCGCCCTGGAACACCACGGGCGCGGCGATCTTCTTCCCCTTGCCCACGTTGTTGAGGTAGTTCGACGCCACTGCGTTGCACAGCCCCGCGATGATGTCCTCGCGGGCGTAGCCCACCTGGATCTTGTGCACCAGGTCGGATTCGGCGAACACGGTGCAGCGCGCCGCGATGTTCGCCGGCTTCTTCGACGTGAGCGCGATCTCGCCGAACTCCTCCACCTCGACGCCGAGGCGATGCGCCTGGCTCGAGAGGAACGAGCCTGTGCCTGCGGCGCACAGCGTGTTCATGGCGTAGTCCACGGCGATGCCGTCGTCCACGCAGATGATCTTGGAATCCTGCCCGCCTATCTCGAGGATGGTGCGCACGTCCGGATGCAGGTACGTCGTGCCCACGGCGTGCGCGGTGATCTCGTTCTTCACGACCGTGGCGCCTATCATCGCGCCGACGAGGCGCCGCGCGCTGCCGGTGGTGCCGGCGCCGACGATCTTCATCTTGTCGGCGTCGATTTGCCCGCGAAGCTCGGCGATGACGTTCTTCGCGCCCTGCGCGGGGTTTCCCTCGGTCCACAGATACGAGCGCGCCACGATGCGCATCTCGTCGTCGATGATGACGCCTTTGGTGGAAATGGAACCGATGTCGATTCCCAGATAGCAGCTGATCGGTTCCGTCATCTTCTCTTCTCCTTCTTCATGGCGAGCATGTCGTAGAACGCCTCGAGACGCGTGTCGAGGCCGGTGTCGCTGGTTTGCGAATCGTAGGTGAGGTACAGAATAGGCACGCGGAAATCCTCGCTGATGCTCTGCAGGACGGGCACGCAATCGATCTCAGGCGTGCAGCCTGCGGATTTAGCGTGGATGATGCCGTCGAAGCCCTCCTCGGCGTAGCGTTTGGCCGCCACCACGGTGAGCGTAGAGGTCGGCCCCATGTCGTAGGTTACGTAATCGCCCGCGCCCACGCGCAGGTTGGGCTCGTTGTAGCGGATGTAGCGGTTGGTGAGGTTCATCATGCGGTGCACCTCGACGCCCATGGCCAGGAGCTTATGGTCGAGGAACAGGTTGCTGCGCTCGTCGATGGCCGTGAACATCTCGCCGACAACGCCGATGCGGATGGGGTCGTCGGGCTTGTCGATTTCGATGCCGCGCATGCGGTCCATGCCGCGGGCGAACGCCTCGCTGATGTCCTTGTCGCAGGTCGCGCCGCGCATCTCGTCCATGAACGTCGCCCAAGCGCGCTCGAACGCGCCGCGTTGCGTCTCGAAGCCCGCGTTCGCCAGATAGAAATCGCGCGCTTCGTCGAGCTTGACCGCCATGCTGGCGGTGGCGGCGAGCTGCTTGACCGCGTAGGGGATGGCGATGTCGGGGTTCACCAGGCGCAGGCACTGCTTCGCCCAGCCGATGGCTCCCTCCTCGATGCCCGCGGAGAAGTTCAGCATATCGAACTCGTAGCCCATGTCGCGCAGAATGGATTCCTGCAGCTCGCCGTAGTAGCCCAGACGGCAGGGGCCGCCGAACTGCACGAGCACGTTCGCGCCCAGATTGAGCGCGTCGATGAAATCGCCGAGGATGTGCTTGAAGGGCGTGCACACGTAGTCGTTGGAGTTTTGGGCTCCCGCCTCGGTCGTGCGCTTGGTGGCTTCGGGCAGCGCGAGGTAATCGGCATCGAGCACCTGCTCCACGAAGAACTTGAACGCGGGGTCGTAATAGCAGTAGCGGAAAAACGCCACCTTGATACGCTTGTGCCGGTCGCGCTTGATGCGCTTGCGCTTGGAGGGCAGAAGGCGCGCCGGGCGGCTCTTCTTCAGCTTCACGGCGATGCTCGCGCGCATGTGCTCGGAGGAGGCGCGCTCGGGCGCGTCGTTCACCGGTGCGCCGCTTTCGCTGTGCTTATCCATGGATATAGCCTCCCTTCTGTTGGAATCGCAGGATGTCGACGAAGCTCTCGATGCGGGTCTGCACGCCCGCTGTGCCGCTTTGAGCGTCGATCATCAAGTTCAAGATGGGCACGCCCTCGATGCAGCGCATGATGGCGTCGTCGGTCATGGAATCGGGGCCGCAGGGGAAGGCGCTGACCAGCACGATGCCGTCGATCTTGTCCCGCAGCATGAGAATCGAGCCGATCAGCTCGCGGTTGATGGCCCAGGGAAGGGTCTCCGCGAAGTCGAAGCTGGCCTTGTAGGCTTTGCCGTGATCGGTCTCGTCGGCGTAGAGCACGGTGGCGCCCATCTCCTCGATGGACTGCACGATGGCGCCCGAGAGGAACTTGTCATGGGAGATGTAGGGATGGGCGGCCAGAAGGATGGCCAGCGGCTTCTCCTCGCGCCCTGTCTTGTCGCGCGCGACGACGCGGCGGTACTCGTCGAGCAAGCGAAGAGTCTCCTCCTGCGTGTTCGCGGCGCGTGCGTCGCGGTCGGCCTGCGCCTGCACGGCGTGTTTCCAGGCGGCGCTTGCATCATGGGGCGCGACGCCCATGCGAAACGCCATGTCCATGAAGGCCAGGCGCGTCTTCTTCTTGTCGCGCACGTTCTCGACGAGCAGGGGCAGCACGCGCACCTTCTTGTCGCGGAAGGTGTTGCGCACCAGGTCGGTCGCCGATTGGAATTTGGTGCAGAAGCCGGCGCGATGATCGCCGCTGGCGTAACAGGGCACGAACACCGCGTCGCAGCGTCCGATGAGGCCGGCGACGTGCCCCAGGTAGATCTTCGACGCAAGGCAGCATTCATCCACCGAGGCCGCGTCGCCCGCTTCCTCGACGGCTTTGTCCGTCTCGTCGCTGACGATGACGATGCGCCCGAGGTCCTCGAGGAAGGTCTTCCAGAGGGTCCCGTAGCGGTAAAACAGAAGGCCACGCGGGATGCCGACGGTTTTGATGTCCGCGTAATCGCGGGGAATGAGCTTTGTCACGAAAAGGCTTCCTTTCGTTAGGCAATCTAATAACCTTAGCACGCGGCTCGGGCGAGCGGGCGCGGGCGGGTGGGTATCCACGGAGTCTCAACGTGGGCGCGCGTTGTCGTCGACGGGGCGACTGCGGTAGGTTCCGCGACGGGGCGGCCGCGGCAGCACCCGCCGCACGTCGCTTGCTCGGTGGATGACGGCCGCGGGCGCTCCCCCGTCTGATGCGCGCCCGAGCGCGCCTCCTCGTCAAACGTCGTGGTAGCATGAACGGGTTCGAAAACGCATCGTGCGTCGTGCGCGGCGGAAGGGCTGCTTTCGCCCGGCGCGGCGAAGCCAAGGGGGTCTAACGTGAGAGAGCGAAAAAACGCGCTGCTTCTTTTCAGCAAGGTGCCCGAGCCCGGTTTGGTGAAGACGCGCCTGACCACGCTCAAAGACGGCATCTTCGCGCCCGAGGTGGCGTCGGGGCTGTACCACTGCATGCTGTTCGACGTGGTGGAGATCATCTGCGCGGCCATGAGCAAGCTTGAGGCGCGTTCTCCCGAGGTGGATCCGGCAACGGGCGAGGAGGTGCGCGACGTTTACGAGCTGGTCATCTCCACGACGCCCGCGAAAAACGTCGAGGTGATGCGCAAGCTGTTCGACGACGCGGGCACGTGGCCGCGCGAGCTGGTGATGATAGCCGATGCGGGCGCGAGCTTCGACGAGCATTACAACCATGCGTTCGATCAGGTGTGGGAGCGGGGCGCGGACTGCATCTTGTCGATGGGCGCGGATATGCCCGCGCTCACGGTGAACGATGTCGTCGCCGGGTTCGAGGCGCTGCACAAGCTCGACGGCGAGGATCAAGGCGGCATCGTGCTCGCGCCCGACCAGGAGATGGGCGTGTCGGTGATCGGCTGGACGCGCGCGACCGACTTCGATCATTCGGGCGTGTTCTACAACCAGGAGGGCCTGACCGTGCTGCCTACATTCGCAAAGCGCGATCGCTGGGATTGCCCGCTATCTATCTGCCGCCCATCCCCGATGTGGATACCATGGCCGACCTGCGACATACGGTGACCTTGGTTGAGGCGCTGAATTACTGCGCGGAGTTCGACGGCAACATGCCGCCGTGGCGCACGGCCGACGTGCTCGATCAGATGGGGTGGAGCGAGGTGCGCGTCATGCCCAACGGCCTGTTCGACCCGCGCGGGCATATCGACGAATAGAGGGGTCGTCGATATGCCCGCGTCGGCTCCCTTCATGCGAGACGGGGCCCCGAAGGTGAATCGCCCCGCTTTCGGGCCGTTTTCGGCGGGCTGCTTTCATGATGCGTCCGATGTGGTCTCGCATGCTGCCCGTCGGCGCGGGCTTTCGGCTACGTGCGTTTCGTGAGCTTGCGGAACTGCCAAAACGCCACGGCGCTCGCCGCCGCCACGTTGAGGGAGTCCACGCCGTGCGCCATGGGGATGCGCACCGTGCAGTCGCATGCCTCGATGGTCGCGGGATCGAGCCCGTCGCCTTCCGTGCCGAACACGAGCGCGACTTTCTCCGCCGCGTTGAGCGTGGGGTCGTCAAGCGGCACCGATTCATCCGACAGCGCCATGGCCGCGGTGGTGAACCCGAGCTCTCGCAACAGCGGGATTCCCGTTTCCGCCCAGGTGATGGCGGGGTGTCCGGGTGTTCCCTTCGCATGGTCGCGGCCTTCTCGGGCGTGCGCGTCCGTTCCGTCCGCGTCGTTGCCGATGCGCGTCCACGGGACTTGGAACACCGTGCCCATCGATACGCGCACGGCGCGGCGGTACAGCGGGTCGTAGCAGGTCGGGGTCACCAGGATGGCGTCCACTCCAAGCGCTGCGGCGGAGCGGAAGATCGCCCCGACGTTGGTGTGGTTCGTGATGTTCTCGAGCACGGCGATAAGGCGCGCGTCGCGCACGACCTCGGCGACCGAGGGCAGGGCGGGGCGGCGAAACGCCCCGAGTGCACCGCGGGTCAGCTCGAACCCGGTGAGGCGCGCGAGCTCGTCGTGCGGGGCGATGAGCACGGCAAGATCGGGATGCGCCCGCTCCATCCGCTCGATGAGCGGCGTCATGGATTCGACCCATTTCTCTTCCATGAGCAGCGACATCGGCGTCATGCCGCCCTCGAACGCGCGCTCGATCACCTTGCCCGATTCGGCGATGAACAAAGCGCGCTCGGGCTCGAGCTTGCTGCGCAGCTGCGCCTCGGTGAGGCGCGCGTATGGGTCGAGTCGCTCGTCGTCGAGGGAGTCGACGTGGATGAGGGGCATGATGGTTCCTGCTTTCGGTTTCGTGACGGGGCTTTGCCGCGTGCGGCGCGGGCGCGGCGCGCTGCCGCCCGGCTCGGCTGCGTCCGCTTCGCCCGGCTCGGCTGCGCTCGCTCCGTCTTTCGTGAAAATAAAAAAGCGCGCACCGTCGGCGCGCGCTTCTGCGAATCCCCAATGGGCTAGGCGATCGCCTCGAGCAGGCTCTTCATCTGGTTGGAGCCCAGGCCCTGCAGGCGACGGTCGGCGGGGATGCCCAGCTCCTCCATGAGCTTCTCGGTCTTCACCTTGCCAAAGCCGGGAAGCGCGCTCACGAAGGCCTTCACTTTCATGCGGCCGACAACCGGATCGTCGATCTTCTCGAGAACCTCTTCGGGGGCTATGATGCCCATCGACATCTTCTTGGTGATGTCGGAGCGCTGCGCGCGGACGATGCGGGCCTTCTCCAGCGCGGCGGCGCGCTGCTCGGGCGTCATGGTAGGTGCGGCCATGTGAATCTCACTCTCTAGATAGGGGATGAGCCTGCGCTCTTCCCGTTGCGATACGTTGGGACGCGCGGCTAGATGAAACTGCAGATCATGTGCGTCCGTGAAACAAACAGCAACGATACTACTCGAACGGGGCGGCGAATGCACGTTTTTTCTTCCGACAGCGTGGGCGCGTTCGTTAAATTCGGGTCATCTGCACGAAGCCTGCGCAAAAAACCCGGAGGCTCGCGCTTTCGCGCCTCCCGGCGTTTTGCTGCGGCGCCCGACGCGGCGTCTGGCACTCGGCACTCGACGCCCGACGCGGCGCCTCTTTTCCCGATCGCGCTCCGGGCGCTTCGCCGCCCGTCCGCCGGAAGTGAGCCGTCTGCGGTTGCCCGGTTGTCGATCGGGCGTGGAGAGCCCGTTGCCTGCAGGGAGCGGGGTTGCGCCGAGGCGTCGGTAGCGCGTTGTATAATCGGGGGGAGCAAAGGAAGCCCGCCCGCGCACGCGAAGCGGGGCTTGAGTGGTGGAGGGTCCGCAGGGCCCTTCGGAAAAGCTCGCCCATGCGCGCGAGGCAGGACTTGCCGCCGCCGATGCGGCGCGCAACGGGGCGGGGGGAATGAAAGGCGTTCATATGACGGAAAAGCACGTGGCCGAGGTGGAGGCGGTGCGTCACCCCGGTTTCGAGGATTTCGTTGCGACCATCGAGGCCCTGCGCGCTCCCGACGGTTGCCCGTGGGATCGAGAGCAAACGCATCTCTCGATCGCCCAGAACATGATCGAGGAGGCTTACGAGGCGGTTGACGCCATCGAGTCCGACGACGTCGCGCATTTGAGGGAGGAGCTCGGCGACGTTCTTCTGCAGGTGGTGTTGCAAAGCCAGATCGCATCAGATGCCGGCGAGTTCGACATCGACGACGTATGCCGGGACATCAACGAGAAGATGATCAGGCGCCACCCGCATGTGTTCGGCTCGGTGTCCGCGGAAAACGCCAACGAGGTGCTGGGGCTTTGGGAGCAGGTGAAGCTTGCCGAGAAGGCGGCTGCGGACGAGGGAGCTGAATCGCGCGACGTCGCACCTGCCGGCTTGCTCGAAGGCGTGCCCGTAAGCTTCCCCGCGCTCATGCAGGCGCAGAAGATCTCGCGCAAGGCGGCGGCCGTCGGTTTCGAGTGGAGCGACGTCGACGCGGTGTGGGAGAAAGTCGACGAGGAGATCGCCGAGCTGAAGGAGGCTTATGCGTTGGCGGCGAAGTCGGCGGACGGGCGCGTGCTGAAAGACGCCGACGCCGCGGGCGACGCCGATGCCGCCGCGCTTGCCGAGGCCGTGGAGCTCGAGTTCGGCGACGTGCTGTTCTCCCTGGTGAACGTGGCGCGTCGCATGGGCGTCGATTCCGAGCGCGCGCTGCGCGGGGCGTGCGCGAAGTTTCGTCGCCGCTGGGCGTTCATGGAGGGCGCCGCCTGGAGCGCCGGCGAGCGCATCGAGGATGCGTCCGCCGACCGGCTCGAAGAGTTGTGGCAGGCTGCGAAGGCGCAGGAGGTGTCCCGTGGCTAGCGCAGGTCCCCTCGACGAGATACGAACGAACTCGGCGAGCGCATATCGCAAAGGGCAAGACGACGTCGCCCAGCAGCGTTCGCGCAAGCTGACCCAAAGCAGGTTGCTCACGGAAAACGACATCGACGCGCTCGCCGTGCTCGAGTACGCCGCGCAGGACATTCTTCAGAAGTACCACGCCGCGATGCGTCAGATGGAGGTGCGCTTGGAGACCCTCGACCAGGATCTCAAGCTACGTCAGCGGCGCAACCCCATTCACCACATCGAGTCGCGCATGAAGTCCATCCCCTCGATTTTCGAGAAGCTCGAGCGCTACGGGAAGCCGGTCACGCTCGAGTCGATGGAAGCCAACATCATGGACATCGCCGGCCTCCGCGTCATCGTGTCTTACGTGCAGGATTCCTACGACATCCTCGACTACCTCGAGCATCAAGACGACTTGACCGTCGTCACGGTCAAGGACTACATCGCCAACCCCAAGCCCAACGGGTATCGCAGCCTTCACCTCATCGTGAAGATCCCGGTGTACTTTCTCGATTCGAAAGAGGAGATCCCGGTCGAGATCCAGATCCGCACCATCGCGATGGACTTCTGGGCGAGACTCGAGCACTATTGGAAGTAGGAGGCGGTGTGCTGCATCGTCGGCGTGGACTCGGATGCGGAGCTGAAGGAGTGCTCGCGCATCATCGAGGACGTTGAGAACCGCATGCAGGTGCTTGCCGCCGCGCTTGATTCCGGGACCAAGGAGAAGCCGCGGGCGGGCGCGGTGAGCCGCGCGAAGATGCTCGACTTGAAGGAGGAGCTCGAGTGGCCCGAGGGGCAGACGCCTGACGGGCCGAGCATCGCGCCGCTCATGGGGCAACCGGGCTACTTCTCGTAGCAGGCTCATCCGCACGCGAGTTTTCGTCCCGATGGCAGGATCTCCCCATCTGGCGCATGGCCCGCATTTCATCCGCGTGCGGGCTTTCATCCCGATGGCGCGGTCGGGTGGCGGCGTGCGGCTTTGCGGCAAGTGGCGCTGCGAGGCGGTCCGACGGCGCGGAATCCGGCGGGTTGGACGATGCGAATGCTCGGTGGTGCGCGTTTCCAGCGTGCTCGATTCCCGAAAATGCACGATTTGTATCACTTCCAGGTGTTTTTCGTCGTGCTGTGGACCCGTCGTGTCGTTGACGGAGAGATGGTTATCGTGAAATCGCAGGTTGGAGGGGTGTTGTCTCGCATCGTGGATGACGTGCTGCTGTTGGTTGATACATTTCGTCCAAAAATGGGAATTCGCGCGCGAGTTTTTCGGCGCACCGCACGCGTTCGCCCCTCTCTCCTGCGCCGTATCCCGCTTTACCCTTGACCTAGAGTTCGCTTTAGGTCTTAAGATCGGTGGGTTGAGTTGAAGAAAGAGAGAGGACCCCCATGGGATCGGACATTTTCCCCGAATCGAAAATGGGCTTCGGATGCATGCGGTTGCCGCTGCTCGACGCGGAAGACCCGAAATCCATCGACATCGAGCAATTCAAGGAGATGGTCGATGTTTTCATGGCGTCGGGCAACACGTACTTCGACACGGCGTACGTGTACCACAACGGCATGTCGGAGGCGGCCTTGAAGGAGGCGCTCGTCGATCGCTACCCGCGCGACTCGTACACCATTGCGACGAAGTGCCTGGCCTGGGCGCAGCCCGACGCCGCGTCCGCCAAAGCGTGCTTCGACACCTCCCTTGAGCGTTTGGGCGTCGATTACGTCGACTATTACCTGCTGCACAACTTGGGCGGCAAGCGCACGGCCAGGTTCGACGAATACGGCTTGTGGGATTACTTCGCGCAGAAGAAAGCCGAGGGCAAGATTCGCTATCTGGGTTTCTCCCTGCATGACGGGGCGTCGGCGCTCGAGGGCATGCTGAGCGCGCACCCTGAGGTGGACTTCGTGCAGCTGCAGGTGAACTACCTCGACTGGGAGGATCCGGTGACGGAGTCGCGACGGCTTATGGAGGTGGCGTCCGCGCACGGCGTCCCCGTCGTCATCATGGAGCCCGCGCGCGGCGGGCGTTTGTGCGACCTTCCCGAGCGCGTGGCGTCGATTCTCGAAGAGGCGAACCCCGCGCGTCCGCTGTCTTCCTGGGCGTATCGGTTCTGTTGGAATCTGCCCGGTGTGATCGCGGTGCTCTCGGGCGCGTCGAACGTCGAGCAGATGCGCGAGAACACGGCGTCTTACGCGGCGAACGAGCCTTTAACTCCTCGGGAGGAGCGCGCGCTGGCGAAGGTGGTGGAGGCGTTGCGGTCGATGGCGGCCAACGCCTGCACCAACTGCCGCTACTGCGTGAAGGAATGCCCCGTCGGCGTGAAGATTCCCGAGATCATGGGGCTTTTGAACCTAGAGGCTATGACGGGGAACAACGAGTTCGTCAAGGGGCTGTACTCGTGGCAGGCGGCGGAGGGGCGCGCCTCGGCCTGCGTTCAGTGCGCGACGTGCGAGGACATGTGCCCGCAGAAGATCGACATCGTGAATCAGCTGCAGACGGCGGCGGAGCATTTCGAGTAGCCGACGGACGGGCGGCACTTGGGCGGCGAGGCGGCGGTCGGGCGGCGCCGGAGCATTTCGAGTAGCGCGGCGAAGCGGCGGTCGGGCGGCGCCGGAGTATTTCGAGTAGCCGGCGCGCAGGGCGCCGAGGCTCGTTCTCGGCTTGAAAAAAGCACCGGTTGCTGGGCGAACGCCGCCGAAACCGTCGCTTTCGTTTGTCAAGAGGCGCAACACCTTTTATAGTTGGAACGCATCGCTTTGGTGTGTTGAAGCAGCGATGCAGGGAAAGGAAAGGGAGAAAGACATGAAAATGAAGAAATGGGGTGCTATTGCCGTCGGCGCCATGATGGTGGCGACGCTCGGCATGTTCGGTTGCTCCTCGAACGGGGGATCTTCTGCGAGCTCCGCGGCATCCGACGCTACGTCCGATGCCGGTTACGCGTTGGTGAAGGAGGGCAAGCTGACGGTTGCCACGTCGCCTGACTTCCCGCCGTTTGAGAACCTCGAGGGCGACGAGTACGTCGGCTTCGACATCGAGCTTGCTCGCGCCATCGCGGCCGAGCTGGGCGTCGAGTGCGAGTTCACCACGGTTCAGTTCGACGGCATCGTCCCGGCTGTCCAGGCCGGCGGCCAGGTCGACGTGGGCATCTCCGGCATCACCATCGATCCGGAGCGCGCCGAGTCGGTTGACTTCTCCGACCCGTACTACATCGCCGACCAGGGTGTCGCCGTCATGAAGGGCGGTGCGATCACGGCTGACAACGTCGACACGGCGCTCAACGCCGAGGGCATGATCATCGCCGTCCAGAGCGGTTCCACCGGCGAGACCTTCGCTCAGGAGAACTACCCCAACGCCAAGGTGCAGCCTTACGGCAATGCGACCGACGCCTTCGCCGCCATGCAGGCCGGCCAGGCCAACGCCGTGTGCATGGACCTGGCGGTTGTCGAGCAGATGCTCTCCTCCGCCTACACCGACGCCGAGATGGTGAAGAAGGTCGCTACCGGCGAGGAGTACGCCGTCGCCGTGCCGAAGGATAACCCCGAGCTTCTGAAGGCCATCAACGCCGCCATCAAGACGCTGCAGGAGAACGGCACCATCGACGATCTGACCGCTCGCTTCCTCGGCTAACCTCCGAGAGCGCGCTTTTCAACCCCCTTGGCGAATGCCGAGGGGGTTTCTGTTTTTTTACGGCCGATCTCGCGGTCGCTTTGCCTAAAACGAGCGATTGCGGTATTGTGCGAAGGATAGTCTGTCCACGTGCGGGCTCATGGGGGAATGCCCGACGAGTTCGTTGTCGAACCGATTGGGACAGCGTACGCAACGCGCCCGTCGCCTCAATCGGTTGCATACGCTCGACGTGAGCGCCGGGGCAGTTGGTCGCCTTGACGAGAAATGAGAATCATGCAGAACAGTTTGCAAGAGCGCGGCATCGGTTTGCGCGCTGTTTTCGTCGCGCTCGCCGTCGCGCTCGCGATGACGTTCGCGTGCGCTCTGGTTGCTCCCGCGACCGCGTTCGCGCTCGATACCGAAAAGTGCTCCGCTCGCCCGAACGCCGAATCCGGTAACGACATCTTGGGCGGAACCGAAACCCGCATCACGTGGGAAGGCCGGGCGGCTGCCGACGAACAGGTAACCGGCATCACTCTCACGCTTCCCGAGGGCACCGAGTTCTCGACCGATAACGCACGCGTCACGGTGCTCACCGGCGCTGATCTCATGACGCGTAATCCCGTGACCGCGAGCTTCTCGGCGGACGGCGATGTGTTCAAGGCGGCTTTCGCCGAACCCGCCCAGGCGGGCGGTTACATCCGCGTGGAGATCTACGGCGTGAAGTTCCCCGCGTCGGGTGGCGATATGCAGATCACCGGCACCTACACGCTCGCTGACGGCGAGGTTCGTGAGATAACGGACGTGCCCGCCATCATCGTCGAGAGCATCGACCCGTTCAAGCAGTTCTCCCAGTACCTTCGCGAGCAGCCTTGGGTTCAGTCGTGGAACTCCAACAAGTTCCTCAAGCTGTTTCTGGACCCCACCATTTTGGTGACGAGCTTGCCGGTGGTGTTCTGGGGCTTTTTGCAAGCGCTCGCCATCGTGGCGTGCGCGTTCCCGCTGGCCATTCCCATCGGTCTCGCGCTCGCGTTCATGCGCATGTCGCGCTTCCGGGTGCTTCGCGGCATAGCCACCACCTACGTCAACATCGTACGTGGAACGCCTTTGTTCCTGCAGATCTACATCGCGTTTTTCGGCCTGCCGCTTGCGGGTGTGCAGATTCCGTCGTTCCCGCTCGGCGTCATCGTGCTGTTCATGAACTCGGGCGCGTACCTGTGCGAGATCTTCCGCGCGGGCATTCAGTCCATCCCCAACGGGCAGTTCGAGGCGTCGCGCAGCCTTGGCATGAACGGCGCGCAGACGATGTTCTACGTCATCATCCCGCAGACGATCCGCCGCGTCATCCCCACGATGACCAGCGAGTTCATCCTGCTTTACAAGGACACGTCCATGCTGGCGGCGGTCGGTGTCATGGAGGTCGTCATGTACGCGAAGACCATCGTGGCGGCCACCGGCTCCATCACGCCTTACATCGTGGCGGCGTTCTTCTACCTCATCATCACGCTGCCGCTTGCCAAGGTGGTCGGTAACCTGGAGAATCGCCTGGCCGGCAAGTCGAAGGCGAGGAAATCCGGCAAGGGCGGCACCGACGCCATCGAGCGCGCGGCGGTTGCCGCGGCCTACGATGTGCTCGCGTCGGATCCGATGCCGAGCAACTTCGGCATTGAGGAAGACGAGCGCATCGCCCCCTCGATCGAGCGCGACGCGAAGAAGCGGAAGTAGGAGGTCCTTATGAGCAAAGACGCTATGAGCAACGAAGTGGTCGTGCGCATCGAGGGCCTGCAGAAGGCGTTCGGCGACAACGTGGTTCTTCGCAACATCGACCTGGAGGTTCATCGCGGCGAGGTGGTCGTGGTGCTGGGGCCGTCCGGTTCCGGCAAGTCGACCATGCTGCGTTGCGTGAACCTGCTCGAGACGCCCACCAGCGGCAAGATCATCTTCGAGGACGAGGAGATCACGGCCAAAGGCGTTGACATCAACAAGGTTCGCGCGCGTCTGGGCATGGTGTTCCAGAGCTTCAACCTCTTCCCGCACTTGACGGCGAAGAAGAACGTGATGCTCGCGCAGCAGAAGGTGCTCAAGCGCTCGAAGGAGGAAGCCGAGAAGATCGCGATCGAGCGGTTGACCGAGGTGGGCCTCGCCGAACGCGTCGACTACAAGCCCTCGCAGCTTTCGGGCGGTCAGCAACAGCGCGTGGCCATCGCGCGGGCATTGGCGATGGACCCGCACGTGATGCTGTTCGACGAAGCCACGAGCGCACTCGACCCCGAGTTGGTGCGCGATGTCTTGAGCGTTATGAAGAACCTCGCCGCAGAAGGCATGACGATGATCGTCGTCACCCACGAGATGGGCTTCGCCCGCGATGTGGCCGACCGCGTCATCTTCATGGACGGCGGCGTCATCGTGGAAGAGGGCGCGCCTGACGAGGTGTTCAACCATCCGAAGTCCGATCGCACGAAGGACTTCCTGGGGCACATCGCGTAGAGCGGGCCTGTTGCGCCGCCGTCCTCTTCGTCGTTCGCGGGATCTCCCGCAGGGCCTGATTTCGCGGGAGGTTTGATCCTTTGGATATCGAGCTTTACCGAGAGTTCATCTCGCTGGTTTCCCGTGGCAGCTTCGTCTCCGCGGCACGCGATCTCAATATGTCGCAGCCGTCGCTGAGCTGGCATATGTCGACGCTTTCGAACTAACTCGGGTGCAAGCTCTTCCACGAGACGCGTCCCTTGCGCCTCACCGCCGCGGGCGAGACCGTGCTCGAGCATGCGTGCAAGATCGTCGGCGCGGAAGAGACGCTGCTCTCCGAGCTTGCGAACATGCCCGTGTCGGGTGGCGCACGGATTCGCGTCGTCGACTGATGCACGCCAACACGCTCTACATCGGGCTGAACGAGGCGGTTGAGGAGGCCAAGGAGAGCTTTCCCGATCTTCGGGTCGAGTACGTGAGCATGGAACCGTGCGGCCTGAACGCGCAGCAGCTCGTGGGCGCGGGGAAGGCGGACATCGCGTTCGAGACGACGATGTCGACCGAGATGCCATCCGCGACGCGATCGATGGACGGCTTTCTGGCGATACTCATTCCCGAGTTCCACGGCGAGTTCGTCGTCGGGGTCCCCAAGGGCTCGAAGCTGGCGGAGAAGGAAAACCTCGTCTTGGCCGATTTGGCCGGCGAGCGCTTCATCCTGCCCGCGAACCGCAGCGGGGAGATCTTCCGCCGCAACTTCATCGAAGCGTGCCGGAAGGCGGGCTTCTATCCGAACATCTCGCTCGTCCCGATGGACAACGCCTTCATGTTCTACGGCAGCGAGCCGCACGACGCGATCCATCTGCTCGTGCGCGTCGACCGTAAGTGCAAACCTCTCATCGCGGATTTGGTGAAGCAGCACACGGTCATCAAATCGTTCGTCGACGAGAAGCGCTACATTGACTCTTTCGCCGTGGTGGATCCGCGCTGCGAGGATCCCGCGCTTTCGCGTATCACCGATTTCCTCATAGAGCGAGCCGACGCCTTCGTGGCGGGTGCAGGGCGGTAATGCGAAACGGGCGTGCATGGCGGCGAAGCGGGGGAGCGGAACGTCAGGCGCGGTGAAGTCAGACGTTGGAAGCCGGCGAGCCGGGGCGCTGAAAGCGGGTCGCGGGACCGCTCTCGCCGGTCAATCGCGAACCCGCGCCCTGTTCGCCTAGCGAGCCGATGCGGCGTCTTCGACCGCCTTGTCCACGAAGCCTTCGGCGTAGGCGCTCGGCACCACGAGAGACCCGCCGGACTCTCGCAGGCTTTGGTTGACCAGATGCATTTGGCGAAGCTTGAGGGCAATCTCGTCCTCGCGATAGATCTCGGTTGCGTCGTGCAACATGGCGGCGACGTCTTTCTCCACCTCGGCAAGCACGATGCGCGCGTCCTTCTCGCGCTCCGCTTTTGCTGACGCCGCCATGGCGTTTTGGAGCTCCTTCGGAATGACGATGTCGCGGATCTCCACCGATATGATGGAGATGCCCCACGGGCTCGTCTTCTCCTCGATCTTATCGCGAAGCTCCTGATCCAGCTTGTCGCGATGCACGGTCACGTCCGACAGGCTGTTTCGGCCGATGGCGTCGCGCAGCGCGGTCTGCGATGCCATGGACACGGCGTCGTAGTAGTTTTCCACTTCCATGCAGGCCTTCTCCGCATCCCAGATCATCCAGAATATCGCGGCGTCAACGTTGACGGGGACGAGGTCCGAGGTGAGGATCTCCTCTGCGCTGAAGCCCGTGAGCATGGTGCGCAGGTCCGCCTTGAGGGCGACGTGCTCCACGAAGGGGATGGTGAAGTAAAGGCCCGGGCCGGCCATGCGGTTGAACGCGCCGAGGCGCAGGATGACGTCGCGCTCCCATTGAGAGGCGATGTGCACCGTGAAAATGGACACGGTTGCCAAAACGAAGCCGATGCACAGCACCCAGATGTTCATCGCTCCCGTTATCACGTAGCCGACGGCGGCGGTTACGGCGAATATGACGACGAACACGAACGCGGAGAAGATGTTCGCGGCGTTATCGTTCACGTGACGGGTGCTCGGAGAGTTCAGGTATTCGATCTCGGCGGATCGGGTGTTGACGGCGTGCCCGGTGCTCGCCTTCTCCTTGCTTTTAGGAAATCCCATATTCGCGTTTCTCCTCTTCTGCCTCGCGGGACTTGCGTTCCATATCGTCGATGATCGAGAGCATGCGATCTCGCGTCTCGCGATACGTCATGCCCTTCGATCGGTATTGTCTGATGCAGTTCTCGAGCAGCGCATCGACGGCGTCTTCCTCGGATGCGTCGGGCGAGATGTTGCGCTGCACGAACATGCCGCGACCCCTGACGGACACGATGAGCCCCGAAAGCTCGAGGTCGCGATACGCCTTCGTCACGGTGTTGTAGTTGATCTTCGCGTCGGCGGCCAGCCCGCGCACGCTGGGAAGCTGCTCGCCCGGCTTGAGCACGCCCGTGCGAATCAGATAGGAGAAGCGGTTGCGCAGCTGCGCCCATATGGGCAGGTCGGACGTCTCGTCTACGCGGAATAACCTGTTGTCGTCTTTCGTTTGCAATCTGTCACCTTTTAATCATGTCGTGCAGTTTTAGGAGGAGTTCTCGGTACGGTATCGGCTATCGCGTCAATGGACCCCGCAAGCGATCAGGCAATATCGCAGACATAATCCGCCGAACAGGCATATGAAGTCCGAAACGGGTATGGCGCGACATTCCCTGCGCGTGATCGAGTACGTTTCCAGCGTCGCGGGCGTTATTATGCCTGCGCCTACGATGCCCAGAAGGGCGACGGCGAGCATCTCGGGATCCATGAGAAGGTCGATCGACGCGCTCGCCGAGGGGTTGCTGAACGCTGCGTTGGTGAAAAGTGCTAGGAACACGGCCTCCGCCGCAAGGCAGATCACGTGGCATATCTGCAGCGGCTTGGTCGCGCGCAGCAAAAGGGATTGCCCTTGCGTGAACCAATCGATCAGAAGCACGATGGACACGCCCGACGAAAGCGACGAGAACACGAACAGGCCGACGAGCGACCAGTGGTTCCAAAGCGAAATGCTGCCTTGAAGCAGGAACGCCCCCGTGTACGCCATCGTGGCCAGCGCTCCTATGCAGGCGAGGACCTCGACGGCGCTTCGTGGGTGGCCTTCGATCGAGAAGGCGTTGCGTGGCAGGGAGGCAAGCAGAAGGACCGCCGCTAAAATCAACTCCACGGCAAGCGTGTAGGCCCCGAAGGTGAGGGCGGTGGGGTGCGGACGGAGGAACACCAGCAGGGCGCGTTCGGGTGTGCCTAAGTCCCACAGCAGGCAGATCATCGCGAATGCGAGAAGAGCGACGCCTGCAAGGTAGGCGCGGCAACGCAGCGCCTCGAAGGCCATGTCCAGCCGGATGGAGTGGTCGGACCTGCGGAACAGCAGGCTCCACGCGGACATGACGAAAAGCGCGCCTGCAGCTGCGCCTCCCAAGAACAAGTACGCTATGACCAACGAACCGTACAACATGCCTCTTATCCGCTTACGACGTTACGGCATTATCCCATGAATCAGCTCGATAGGGAAATACCTATTGACTGATGCAGTGAATCACAATACTATGACAGCAACGAACGGGCACGGCAAACTCCGTCGGCCGCGGAAGGATGGCGTGGCTCCGTTCAGCGAGCGTGACTCAAAAGGGGGCGATCGCTCGCGTTTTCTTAGGGGGTCAGTCCGGAGGGGGACGGCGCAACGCGCGATCGCCTGTCTATCTTCGGCACCGAGGCTGATAGCGAGGTGTTTCAATGATTTCTGAGTTTCCTCTGTTCCTGTTCACGACGCTCGGCGGCCTGGCCGCGGGCGCGTATGCGGCAAGCGCCGTGTTCCCGGTGGGCAAAGACGCCAAGAAGGCGTGGCTGTTCCCGCTGATCTGCCTGGTGCTTTTGGCTGTGGGCCTGGTGGGCCTGCCGCTGCACCTGGGGCATCCCGAGCGCATGTTCATCGCGCTCACGCAACCCGGTGCCATGATCGCGCAGGAGGCGTACTGGTCGATCGCTTTGGGCGTCATTTTGCTGGTCGACTTGGTTCTTTCCAAGGTGAAGGGCGCGTCTCCGCGAGTGCTGCGCATTCTGGGCGCCGTCGCGGGCCTGGGCCTTATGTTCGTGATGGCCAACGCGTACTTCGTGTCCACCGGCATCCCCGCGTGGGCGTCGTGGCAGACGTTTTTGCTCTACATCGTGGGCGACCTGGCCATGGGCGCCGCGTTGCTGGCGTTCTTCGAGGCCGGCCTGGAGAAGGACGGCACGTACCTGATGACGTCCGCCGTTCTGAGCGTCGTTGCTGCCGTGAGCGTCGTGCTCGAGGCGGTTCATTTCGCCGGTGTCGGCGCAGACATGATCCTGCTGGCCGTGGGCGCCGTCGTCGTGGCGGTTGCCGCCGTCCTGCAGTTCGTGGCGAAGTCGGGCAAGATGTCCGCCGCCACCGCCACGAAGGCCGTGTTCGCCTGCGTCTTTGTCGGCATCGCTCTTGCCCGCTACGGCTTTTACGCCGCGTGCGTGCTGTAAGGAGAGGGAGGAAAAACGTATGAGTGCAACTGAAACGACGAGCTCACGCGGGTTCTCGCGTCGCACGTTCATCAAAGGCGCCGCCGCCCTGACGGCTGGCGGCATGCTCGCCGGTTGCTCGGCAAACACGACCGAGCTTGTGGAGGGTGCGCCCGACCCGTCGCGGGCTGGGAAAGAGGAGATCTTCACGGGAACCTGCAGGGGTTTCTGCACGGGCGGATGCCTGCTGAACTGCCATGTTCGTGACGGCGTGCTCGTTCGCATGTCGGCTGCGGATTTCCCGAACACCGACTACAACAGGATTTGCCTCAAGGGCCTCACCCAGCCTCACCGCGTGTACAGCGCGGACAGGCTTCAGTACCCGATGCGTCGCGTCGGCGAGCGCGGCGCGGGCGAGTTCGAGCGCATCAGCTGGGAAGAGGCCATCTCTGAGATCGCCGAGAAGTGGAAGGCGATCATCGCCGAAGACGGTCATCAGGCCATCTCGATTTACGATGACACCGGAAACAACGGCTCTTTGTGCCGTGGCACCAGCGGGTCGATCTACGCTCGATTCAAGAAGGCGTTCGGCATCACGACGCTTGACGGCGTGTTCGACAAGGCCTCGAGGTTCTCGCTGACGCGCATGACCGGCGTCGATGCCATGACGACGGTAAACGAGATGACCGACTGGAAAAACTGTAAGACGATGCTCGTCTGGAGCGCTCATCCCGCTGTTGCGCAGATCCAGAGTTCGCACTTCGTCTCCGAGGCGCGCGACGCGGGCACGCGCGTGATCTACATCGATCCCGTGTACAGCCAAAGCGCGATTCTCGCAAACGAGTGGGTCCCCATTCGCGCGGGCTCTGACGGTGCGCTTGCCATGGGCATGATGAACGTGATCTTGGAAAACGGCTGGGAGAATGTCGAGTTTCTCAAGGCGCACTCGAACGCGCCGTGTTTCGTGAAGGAATCCGACGGCAAGCTGTTGCGTCTGTCCGACCTCGGCCGCGCCGAAGCGGGCACGGACGGCGACGAGCTCGTGGTCATGTCTGCTGACGGAAAGTTCGGCACGCGGGATGAGATCTCCGACCCGGTTCTCGAGGCTGCGAACGTGGACGCCAACGGAATCGCCGTGACGTCGGTGTACAGCCTGATGCTGGATCGTATCGCGGAGTATCCGGTCGATCGCGCCGCCGAGCTGACGGATATCCCCGAGGACAAGATTCGCGAGCTCGCCAAGGCGTACGCTCTCGACACCCCCGCTTCGATCTACTGCGTGTTCGGCGCCGACCATTACTACAACGGGCATTGGAGTTTCTCGTGCATGACGGCCCTTGCGATCCTCACGGGCAACCTCGGAAGGTCCGGCTCGTTCATCGGCACCTACCCGATCGCGACCAACGACCTCATCAATGCCGCTGACGCGCTGGACATCGAGGCCCTCGGGCCGACCAACACGGTCGCGATTCCGCGCATGACCGAGGTCATGACCAAGCATACGCACAACGGGAAGCCGTTCACGATCAGGTCGCTTTACGTCGCCGCGGCGAATCCCCTGGTGAACACTTGTAATCGCCAGACTTTGCTGGAATGGATCGACATGCTCGACTTTATCGTCGTCGCCGATATGCGCATGACGGACACGTGCAAGTGGGCGGATATCGTCTTGCCGGCCTGTCACTGGTTCGAATGCGTGGACGTCTACAGCCAGTCGCTGTTCCATCCGTACGCGATTCTGTCCGAGAAGTCGCTCGAGCCTGCGTTCGAGAGCAAATCGGACTTCAACATCGTCAAGATGCTCGCGGCAGCGATGGGGCGTGAGGAAGACTTCTCCATGACCGAGGAAGAATATATGGAGATGCTCTACACCAGTGACAAGCTCAAGAGCGTCGGGCTGACCTACGAGGCCCTCAAGAGGGACAAGGCGGTGAAGTTCGTCAAGGATGATGTCCACATCGCATTCAAAGATGCGAAGTTCAAGACGAAGTCCGGTCTCGCCGAGTTCTACATCGAGGACCCCAAGGCGTCGAACGTCTACAAGGAAGGATGGGATCTCTCCAAGGAGCACTTGCCGTACTGGGAGCCGCCTCGTGAGGCTTGGAAGGGCTCCGAGCTCCAGAAGAAGTATCCCTTCCAGCTCATTAGCGAGAAGTCGAAGTTCCGCACCCACTCTCAGTGGGGCGAGGCGGAGGTCATCCGCGAGATCAACCCTGAGCCGTTCGTCGACGTGAGCGTGGCGGATGCCGCCGAGTACGGCATCGAGACGGGCGATACGGTGCGCTTGTTCAACGACCGTGGATATGTCGTCGTCAAGGCCTATGTCGTGCCGAACCTTCCCGCCGGCGTGCTGCGCATACCGAAGGGCTGGTCGGAGGACGAGTACATCGATGGAAACTACCCCGACCTCGTATCAGATGAGATGAACGGATTCTGCGCGAACATTCCGTTTTTCGATGTCGTTGTCGGCATGGAGAAGGCATAGGAGGGATAGGCAATGACGCGATATGGAATGGCGATCGACACGAAGCGTTGCTTCGGGTGCGAGACGTGCGTGATGGCTTGCAAGGTTGCGAACAACCTGCCGAAAGACGTGCTCTACAATAGGATTCACGCAATCGGTGGCGACCATTTGGATATGGCTGCCGGCGAGTGGCCCAACCTCACCTTGTCGTACCATCCGACGGCATGCCAGCATTGCGATAATCCGTCGTGCATGCATGTGTGCCCGACTGGGGCTACGCAGAAGCGTGACGACGGCATCGTATGGGTCGATCCCGACCTTTGCATCGGGTGCAGGTCGTGCATCATGGCATGTCCTTACGAGGGCGTGCGCACGATGATCGAAGACGATCCCGAGTATTATCTCGAGGTCGTGATCGGCGAGGCGGATGCACCGCAGCATCAGCGTGGCGTGGTTGAGAAGTGCACGTTCTGCACGAACCTTATCGACCGTGGCGAAGTGCCTGCTTGCATGCAGCTTTGCCCGGGACGTGCTCGTTATTGGGGCGATCTCGACGATCCGAACTCCGATATCAGCAAGGCTATCGAGGGCCGCGAGTACGAGAAGCTTCGCGAAGACCTGGGCACCAAGCCGAATACGTATTACCTGATCTAGCTGTTGGGCGGACGGCGGCGCGGGGGAACCCTCCATCCTTTTCGAGCGCCGCCGTCTGTTCGCGAAACGAAACAGAACGAAACGAAACGAAGGAGGCCGTTCTGTGGCTGACTGTCTATGCGATCGAGATTTGCATCGCTCGGTGGGTATGTCGGATCTTTCATCGCTTTTGGCGGTGGGGTTCAGGTTTCCAGGCGACGATAGCTTGCCTTCCGGCCTTGCCGACGGGTCGTTTCTGAAGGACTGGTGCGCCAGTTGGGAAGACGCCTGCGTTGGGGAGTCGTTCGACGAGAAGATCGTCTCCGAATGCGCTGAGGTGTTTGCTCGTGCAGATCATGCGGCGATGAGGCGCGAGTACAGCAGGCTTTTTCTGGCGCCAGGTGCTGACGTGCCCATATGGCCGTACGAAAGCGCCTTCCGTCATGATGCTGCCGGTAAGGACGATGTGCCCAACCTTTTCCGCACGCGGGCGACGGTCGATGTTGAACAGCAGATGGCGGATGCCGGCGTGAGGCCGAAGCACGTTCGCACCGAGCCGTGCGACCTGTGCGCCACAGAGTTCGAATTCCTATCCTATCTTTACGCTCGGTGGGGCGAAGCCGTCCGCGTTGCCTGCTCTGATTCCGACGCTGGCTGCGAGGGGGGCGGGCCTTCCGAGTGGGGGCGTCGCATCGCCGCGTTCTCCGATGAGCACGTGCTCAAGTGGATTCCGCAGTTCTTTTCTCAGGTGCGGAAGCAATCCCGCATTCCCGAATATCGGATTCTTGCGAAGCTCGGCGAATGCTATGTTTCCGAGTTGTCGAGCGATGCTCGGCGGTTCAGCAGCTAAAGCTTTCCGTTGATTTGGGGCGGGATTTCAATCGAGCCCCCTTTCATTTTTTTGGGCGCGGAAATATGTGGGGTCGAGGGATGGGGCGGTTAGCAGGGGCCTCTCGAATGGCATGCTCCAACCCCCAAGGACCCGTCGCAGTACTATGACTTGAAAAGGTTCGAGCAGGTCCGAGTAAGTTCGAGTAAGGACGAGTTTTCGGGGGATCTCGCAGGTCGGAGCAGACACCAAGCTCGCACCTGCGGGTCCGAGTAGGTTCGAGCAGGTTCGAGCAGGTTCGAGTTCTCCGGCGGATGGCGAAGGGTTCATATCGCCAGATCCCGACCAGGTTAGCCGCGCTTGCGTTCGCGACCTGGCGCATCGGGTCGTACGGGTCTGCCATTTAGCCGCCCCCCCGTTTTCGTCGACGATTCCCTTGTCCTGCGGAAGGGAATAGGTCGTCGCTGCTCTGATGTCCGCTCTCTTTCGAGGGCTCCTATCGCCGCGTCTGCTCGCTTATCGGAACCCACCGCCGCCCCGCCCCGCCCCGCCCCGTCACCCTTCCGACGCCCGCTCGTCACCTGAGTCTTCGGCGGAAACGCCCGGGAAACGCCTTCGCCACGCCTGGTTGAAGCATGTCTCGGACGCGGTTTTCGGCAAGCCCGACCATGATAAAACGATGCCGCAATGCAGGCGGGAGAGCATACGGCGTCACCTGTTTCGACGGCGGATGCGCTCCCAGGAAAGAAGGGAGTCGGGCATGAAAGCAGCTTGCGGCACGCAGGCGCGTTCTTCGGGAGGTGAACGAGCGTCGGCGGGTTCGGAAAACGCCGGTCGTCCGTTGCGCACGTTGAGCTTCTTCGGCTTTTTCGCCATCACGGCGTCGATGGTCATGACGGTTTACGAGTATCCCACGTTCGCGTCGTCGGGGATGAACCTGGTGTTCTTCCTCGTGGTCGGCGGGGTGCTGTGGTTTCTGCCCGTCGCCATGTGCGCGGCGGAGATGGCGACCGCCGACGGGTGGCAATCGGGCGGCATCTACGCGTGGGTGGGCAACACCCTCGGGCGGCGCTGGGGTTTCGCGGCGCTGTTCTACCAGTGGTTCCAGATCACGGTCGGGTTCGTCACCATGTCGTTTTTCGTGCTGGCGGCGCTGTCCTATGTGGTCGGGTGGAGCGCGCTTTACGACAACCCTCTCGTGATGTTCGTCGGCGTGGCGGTTATCGTATGGCTTTTGACGCTGACGCAGCTCGGTGGAACGAAGCTGACCGCGCGTATATCGAAGATCGGCTTCGTCGGCGGCATCGTGGTGCCGGTGTTGATGCTCATGGGCGGTCTCGTCGCGTACTTTGCAACCGGCGGGGTGTCTGCCCTCGCGTTCGACCCGTCGAAGATCGTGCCCGACTTCTCCAACGTGGACACGCTGGTCATCTTCGCCTCGTTCGTGCTGGCCTACATGGGCGTCGAGGCCAGCGCCTCGCACGTTAACGAGCTGCGCAACCCCACGCGCGACTACCCGCTCGCGATGATCATCCTGTGCGCGATGGCCATCTTGTTCGACGCTATCGGCGGCATGGCGGTTGCGACCGCGCTTTCCGCATCGACGCTCGACGGCAACATGAGCTACGGCGTTATCGAGGCGTTCCGCGTCATCTTCGAGACGCACTTCGGCATGGGCTGGCTCGTGTACGTGGTGGCGGTTCTTCTGGCGCTCGGCGTTCTGGTGGAGATCTCCGCATGGATCGTGGGCCCCTCCCGCGCGCTGCTCGAGACCGCGCGAGAGGGCATCATTCCCGCGTCGTTCGCCCGCACGAACAAACACGGCGTGTCGGTGAAGACGGTCGTCATCCAGGCCGCCATCGTGACGTTTTGGGATGCGGTCCTCTGCGGCTCGATGGCGCTTTCGGGCGGCTCGAGCTCGTCGGTGGCGTATCTGACGGCAATCGGGCTCACGGTGGTCATCTACCTGGTGGGATACGTGCTGTTCTTCCTCGGGTACCTCGACCTGGCGTTCACCAAGCGCGACCTTGCGCGGTCGTTTCAAATTCCGGGCGGAGTGCCCGTGAAGGCGGTCGTGGCCCTCGTAGGCCTGTTCGTCACCGCGGCCACGTTGGTCATCTCGTTCTTCCCCTCGTCGGAGCTTTCCGCCGAGGCGAACGTGGTGTACGAGATCACCCTCGCGGCGAGTTTCGCGGTGTCGGTGGCCATCCCGCTCGTGATATACGCGCTGCGGCGTCGCGGCGACAAGGCGTCGTCGCCGATTCAGGAAGCCGATAAGTAGAAGGAGATAAGTCATGATGGGTGAAAACGAGTTGTTCCACGATGAAAGCGAAACCGATCGCTACCTGACGCCGATCTTCGGGTCGGAGGTGAGCGACGCGGCCATGCCCTCCCGCGAGCTGGCGGACGGGCCGGTTGAGCCGCGCATCGCCTATGAGATGATCAGGGAGTATCTGTCCATCGAGGGAAACGCCACGCAGAACGCCGCGACGTTCTGCCAGACCTACATGGAGCCGACGGCTACCAAGCTCATGGCGGAGAATCTGCAGAAGAACGCCATCGATAAAGACGAGTACCCCATGACCGCCGACCTGGAGAACCGCTGCGTCGCCATGATCGGGAACCTCTGGCATGCCGATCCTCGCGAGGAGCCCATGGGAACCTCGACGGTCGGCTCATCGGAGGCGTGCATGCTGGGGGGCTTGGCCATGCTCTTCCGCTGGAAGAAGCTTGCGCAGGCGGCGGGATCGACGTTTACTCGAGGCAGCGTCCGAACCTCGTCATTTCCTCGGGGTACCAGGTGTGCTGGGAGAAGTTCTGCCGCTACTGGGACGTTGAGATGCGCACGGTTCCGCTTGACGAGGAGCACCTCTCCCTCAACATGGACACGGTGATGGATTACGTCGACGATCACACCATCGGCATCACGGCCGTTCTCGGCATCACGTACACGGGAAAATACGACGACGTCGCCGCGCTTGATGCGCTCGTCGGGCGTTACAACGAGGCTCATCCCGCCATGCCGGTGCGCATTCACGTCGACGCGGCCTCGGGCGGCATGGTGGCTCCGTTCGTCGAGCCGCGCCTGAAGTGGGATTTCCGCTGCGAGAACGTGTGGTCCATCAGCACGTCGGGGCACAAGTACGGTTTGGTGTACCCGGGTGTCGGCTGGGTCATCTGGCGCGGCAAGGAGGCGCTGCCCGAGGACCTCGTCTTCTGGGTGAGTTATCTGGGCGGCGAAGAGGCTACGATGGCCATCGACTTCTCGCGCTCGGCGTCGCAGATCGTCGGGCAGTACTACGTGTTCCTGCGCAACGGGTTCGAGGGCTTCTGCGCGATTCATCAACGCACGCTCGACGTGGCGCGTTACATGGCGCGCGAGATCGAGTCTATGGGCCTGTTCGACATCATCGAGGATGCGGCTGAAATCTCCATCGCGTGCTGGCGGCTGAAGAAGGACGTCGATGCAGCCTGGACGCTTTACGATCTGGCGGATCGTTTGCGCATGCGCGGGTGGCTGGTGCCGGCTTACCCGCTGCCCGCGGACCTCGAGAGCATCGACGTGCAGCGGTTGGTCGTCAGGCAGGATTTCTCCATGGAGCTGGCCATTCGTTGCATGGAGGATATGAAGAAGGCCATTGCCCGCTTGGAGGGCGCGGGCTCCGCGTCAAAGTCGGGCGCGGCGGCTAAGTCCGAGGACTTCGCCGGCTTCGACCACAGCGGCAGGAGTCTCCGGTAGCGCACCCATCCCGCGTTACGCGCCCGCTTCGGCCTCGGCGGCGCGGGAAGCGTTTTCCTTGCGCACGCTGCGGAAGGCGGAGAGGAAGTTCTTCCCCATGAAGCGGGCATAGTGGGCGAAGACGAAGACGACCATGCAGGCGGCGAAGATAACCTCTGCGGCGACGATCCAGTCGAAGACCGCCGGCAAGATAACGCCTTCGCCTGCCAGCAGGGCGACCACGCGATCGAGGGCGGTTGCCGTGATGACGAAGGGGAAGGTCATGGCGGCGAAACTCGGGTAGAAGCCGCCCTTGATGAATTTCGGCACTTGCGTGAGCACGAAGACGAACAGCATCTGGGCGGCTATGGCCATCACGGCGACAAGGGCCAGGTTCGGCTCGGGCGTCACCGCAAGGTACCCGGCAAGCGACAGGCTCATGGGGGCGGCGTAAACGCAGAAGGTGGGCTTCGCGGGCGCGGCCACCTCGTGCTTGATGTAGCGAACGGTCACCAGCACGAACAGCGCGGCGTAGCAGATGAATCCGAACCAGAACAGGATGTTTCCGAGGGTCTGCATGCCGAACGTCGGTGAGGTCAGAGACGCCACGATGATGCCGACGTAGGCGATGAAGTACGTCGCGTGGACGTTTTTCAGGTCGAACGCGAACAGGAACTTCTTCGTGAACCACGCCATCAGCGCGAAATGGCAGACGATGGCCGCGCACCAGAGCGCAAAACCTGCCGTGTAGCTGACTGCGCTGATGTACACGGCGAGCTGCATGCACGCCATGAACAGCGTCGCGCACGTGCTGGCGACGACGGGGTTTTCCATGTCGCTTCTGAAACGGTGGGGGGCGAACGCGATCTTGGCAAGAAGCAGAACCACCAGCATCGCGGATAGAGCGCCGCAAATGTCGTGGACGAGAATCGAGGCGGGGGCGAGGACGTTGCCGAGTGCGGCAAGTCCGCGACCCCGGCGACCGGGACGGGGATGTGCTCGAAGAGCGTGCGGATGGTGTTCACGGAAGGTCCTTTCTTTTCAGCGCGCTCTATTGTGATGGGTTGATGAGGTGAATAAAACTTATAATAACTTATTGTGATATAAGTAATTCTTATTGTTGATGCCGCGGGAGCGCGCGATGACGCGCCCGCGTTGCACTTTTCGGCGTGCGCTTGAGTCGGGCGTGGGCGCGCATGGCGTTGTCGATGCGGGGCGCTGCGACCCGCGCCCGCGTAGGCGCGAGTCGTGCGTTCGGGCCGCTGCGACCCGCTCCCGCGTCGCGTGCGGCGTTTTCGGGCTAAGGGGGATGAGGTCATGCTCGACTATCGAATAGAGACGTTCCTCGCGGTGTGCCGCACGCTCAACTACACGCGGGCCGCCGAGGAGCTTTCCCTCACCCAACCTGCGGTGTCGCAGCATATCGCCGCGCTCGAGCGCGCGTATGGCGTGAAGCTGTTCCTCTATCGTAACAAGAAGCTCGTGCTGACCCCTGCCGGGGAGGCGCTGCGAGTGTGCGCCGAGGGCATGCGCCACGAGGCGGAGCTTCTCAGGCGCGACATCGAGGCCATACGCGTGGGGAGGGAGTCGCTTACCATCGGCGCGACGCTGACGGCGGGCGAATATCTGCTCGCGGCTCCGCTTGGGGCGTGGCTGGCGCAGCATCGAAGCGTCGACGCGTACGTGGTGTCGGGCGATACGGCGCATCTCCTTTCCCGTATCGACGACGGAACGCTCGACTTCGCGCTCATCGAGGGTTTCTTCGACAAAAACGCTTACGATTGGTCGGTTCTCTGCGAGCAGCGGCTCGTCGGCGTCTGCGCCCCCGGCCATCATCTTGCGCAAGGCCCCGCAGTGGGGTGGGGCGATCTTCTCGCCGAACATCTCGTGGTACGCGAAGTGGGGTCCGGCACGCGCGCGTTGTTCGAGCACGCGATGGAGCAGCGCAACCTGTCTATAGAAGGCTTCGCCCGCATCACCGAAGTCGATAGCCTCAACGTCATAAAGCGCCTGGTCGGAAGTGGTTTGGGAATCGCGTTTCTCTACGAGGCCGCCGTCGCCGACGACCTGTTAAGCGGAAGGCTCGTGCGCATCCCCTTCGCGGACGAGGGCATCGCCCACGACATCACGTTCGTTTGCCAGAAAGGCGGGGTCCTGCGCGCTCGGTTCCGCGCGATGTTCAAGGAGCTCGCCGAGTTGTACGGCGGGTGATCCGATGACGGTTTTTAACAGAGCGTGCTTTTTACTGGCTCTTCGCAGGGTTATTCTGTAGCTACCTCGTAAAGGGAGGCTGCCGTGCGGCGGATGGCAGCACGGTTCTTCAACGGACGCTTTTCGGCGCTTACGATAGAAAGGACTTGCCATGTCTCAACTTTACTCGCGCATATTCGCGGCGATCGACGGATCGTCGACCCAGGATATCGTCATCGAGCGCGCTATCGCCTTGGCCAAGGCTCATCATGCCGAGCTCATGTTCGGCCATGTGGTCGACGTGCTCCCTTCGGACGCCAACGGCATCAACTACAAGATGCTCGCCGCCGAGGAGGAGGAGGTCATGCGCGAACGGCTCGCTCCGGTGTTTGCGCGCATCGAGGCCGACGATGACATCCCCGGATGCACGTTCTCCTTGAAGGTCGGGCGCGTCGACGAGACGCTTATGGAGGAGCTTGTCAAACCTTACGACCCCGACCTGGTCGTATGCGGCGAGCGCGGGTTCTCCGACATAAAGTACGCGTTCGTGGGAAGCGTGTCGAAGTACCTTATCCGCGAGTCGCGCTGCGACGTGCTCGTGGTGAAGGCGGAGTAGTTTTTTGCGACCGCCGCGCGCCGCTCCGGTCGATCGAGGCGGCGCGCGGCGGTTTCGCGTTCGCCCGCGGCATGGGGCGCTGCGGGCGGCGTGGGGAAGGAAGGCGTTACCGCCGCGTGAGAAGCGGCGGATGGATTCAAGGGAGCGTTGATGATCAACCGAAGCATGTACGATTTGGGCAACGAGCCGAGCGCCATTCGCGAGCTGTTCGCCTACGGAATGAAGCGCAAAGCCGAGATAGGGGAGGAGAACGTTTTCGATTACAGCATCGGAAACCCGAGCGTTCCCGCGCCCGACTTGGTCAGGCAGACCATCCTCGAGCTTATGGACGAGGACCCCGTTGCGCTGCACGGATATTCCCCGGCGTCGGGCGACCCTGCGGTGCGCAAGGTGGTGGCCGACCATATCGCGGAGAAATTCGGATCGCCTGCGACCCCCGACCTCGTTTATCTGACGGCGGGCGCCGCTGCGGGCATCGCCATCTCCATCGCCGCCGTCACCGAGCCGGGTGACGAGGTGATCGTCATCTCGCCGTACTTCCCCGAGTACGCGACGTGGATTCACGCGAGCGGTTGCAAGCTCGTCGAGGTGCCGGCTTTGGTGCCGAGCTTCCAGATCGACGTCGACGCGCTGGCCGAGGCCATCACGGCGAAGACGAGCGCGGTCATCATCAACTCGCCGAACAACCCGGTCGGCGCGGTGTACACGCGCGAGAGCCTCGAGGCCCTCGCCGCCATGCTCGAGCGGCGCGGGCATGAGCTCGACCGTACCATCTACCTTATCAGCGACGAGCCCTACCGTGAGATCACCTACGGCAAAGAGGTGCCTTACGTCCCCACCATCTACCCGAACACCATCGTGTGCTATTCGTACTCCAAGTCGCTCTCGCTCCCCGGCGAGCGCATCGGCTACATCTACGTTGCGGCCGAGATGGAGAACGCGGGCGAGGTTGCCACCGCCGTGGCGGGCGCCGGGCGCGCCCTCGGCTACATTTGCGCTCCCGTTTTGCTGCAGCGCGTGATAGCTCGCTGCATCGACGAGCCGTCTGATGTGGAGGCTTATGCCGCCAACCGCAAGCTTCTCGCCGATGAGCTCGATCGTCTCGGCTACGAGTACGTCGAGCCCGACGGCGCCTTCTACCTGTGGGTGCGTGCGCTCGAAGACGACGCCCAGGCGTTTTCCGATCGCGCGAAGGAGTTCGAGCTTTTGCTGGTGCCTTCCGACAGCTTCGGCGTCGGCGGTTGGGTGCGCCTGAGCTACTGCATCGCGCGCGACGTCATCGAGCGCTCGCTTCCCGCGTTCGCCAAGCTGAAGGAGAGCTACGAGGGCTAGGCTCAAGGCTGTCGGGCGGGTTTCGCCCACGCCTGCTCGTCGAGCGGCCGCTTGCTCAAGGCCGTCGCTTGCATGTATTGAACGAAGGCACCGAGATGCTTCACCCGGCGCCTTCTTTTCGTCTGGTGGCGCCCACGTCGTTCCCTTATGCACCCTTTTCGGGTTCGTATAATTCGATTTCCGAAATAATAGTAATTAGTGAATAATACAAAATCATATATTTACCTGCGGTTATGTTTATTCGTTCACAAAAGGTGAATAATAAGCTTGTTGACGGGTTTGCGCGGGGAAGCTCTCCTATAGTGAGTCGGCGCAGTTTTAAGAGATGAACTAAGGAAAGAAGGCAATCATGACCAGTGCCGTGAAGACGCTCGCGCAGCTGAAGAAGGCGAGCAAGCTCAGCAACCGTGCATACCGCAAGAACGGCCCGAAGAGCTACAAGAACGGACAGGGCGCGCTGCTCAAGGTCCTGCACAAGAAGGGCGTCGCCACCACGCGCGAGCTCGTCGAGACGCTGAGCTTCGATCGTCGTGAGCTCAAGGACGTCGTGCGCAAGGCCGAGCGCAACGGCTACGTCACCATCGAGGGCGCCGATGAGAAGCGCGGTTACACCGTGAAGCTGACCGAGGAGGGCGAGAAGCTCGCCGAGAAGCGTTGCGCTGCTCAGGCTCAGACCGCCGACGACATCCTCTCCTGCCTCACCGACGAGGAGATCGCTCAGCTGAACGCCCTCACCGAGAAGATCATCCTCTCCGCCAAGGATCAGGGTGCTCATGGCAGCCGCAAGCACGGCAAGAAGCATCATCACGGCCATCGTAAGTGCTGCCGTCGCTAATCGCCGTTCTTTCATAGAGGCGAAGAGCCACGTACCGGCGGCGGTTTCGCAAGAGACGAACCGCCGCCGGTTCTTTCGCATATCGGCGAAAGCTCGCCACGTAGGCAGCCGCCGCGTTGGCGAAGGCTCGCCGCGCGGGCGGTCGCCGTATCGGCGAAGAGCCGCTTGACCGACCGGGTCGTTCCGTTCCTCATGCACGAGGACGGGACGGCCCGGTTTTTGCGTTTTCGACCGTTTCTCTGCGTTTGGGACGGGTTCCGTGGAAGGGGCGCCGTTTGCGTCGCCCGCTCTCGGTCGGGCGGTTTTCGCCGCTGCACGCGAGGGGTCGCAGACATGCGAAGGCCCCTGCGAACTTGGAGGGGCCTTCGCAGGGGCCAAGAGAAAGAGGGCATGGCGAAGGTGGTGCGCTTGTCTGCCCGCCGAGGAGGGTATGTGGGGCGAGCAGGCGTCGGTAACCCGATTGAAGCTGAGCGTTTGCCGGGTTGCCCGCGGTGTCTTCCCCGCTGCCGCAACGCGCTCGCGGCAGCGGGGGCTACGTAGCCGCGAGCGCGGGGGCCGCGCGGTCTGTTCGCTACAGAATGCCTGCGGCGAAGAAGGCGGTGCGGACCACGATGACGCCGATGACGGCGCAGATGGCGATCAGGTAGTCGGCCTTGCCCTGAAGCGCCTTGCAGGCCGCCGTGCAGGAGAGAGCTGCGGGAACCGCGCCGCCGACGATGCCGCCGATGACGGCAGGTGCGATAGAGGAGTCGTTCTCGGCGAGGCTCAGGCCGAACGCGACGGAGGTGACCATCCATGCGGCGGCGAGGGCGAGGCAGGCGTTCGGCAGCGCGCGGGCGGTCTCGCCCGTGCGGGTGAACACCAGGCACACGGCGGCGCCCAGCATGAGGTTGCCGATCGCGAACAGGGCGATGGTGGCGGGTTCCGACCAAACCGCGATGAAGGAGCAGCGGTAGTAGGCAAGCCCCGTCACGATGACGAGACCGCACGCGGCGATGGCGGCAATGGTGCGAACGATGACGTTGACTCGGCCTTTCATCTTGGCGATAACCAAGTCGACGACCATGAGCACGCCGAACGCGATAGCCCAGTAGGACTCCTGCGAGATCATCGAGCCCGGGTTCATCATGCCGTTGATGAACCTCATCGGCTGCCCGAGGTGGGCGAGGGTCCCAAGAAGGCCGATGCCCAAAAGCACGATGCACGTCAGCGGGAACAGCCACGGCTTGCCGGCTGCGAATCCGCGAGCCTCGCCCGCGCCGGCGCCCATGAGGGGCTTGAACGCCGCGATGATGTACGCGCCTGCGGCGGCACCCGCAAACGTCGTGAAGATAACGAGAGGAAGCAATTCGATCATCTTCGACACTCCTTAAATGTAGTACACGCACGGGCTCGTGCCCGCTTTCGGCAGATATTGCTCGCCGTGCTCGGCGGCGATCAGCTTGCTGACCTCGCTCTCCGGGTCGTTGAGGTCGCCGAAGATGCGCGCGTTCGCGGGGCAGCTCGCGACGCAGTACGGCTCGATGCCCTCGAGGATGCGTTCTTTGCAGAACGTGCACTTGGACATGACGTGGTTGACGTCGTCCATGGACGGCGAGCCGTAGGGGCAGGTCCAGTCGCAGTAGCCGCAGCCGATGCAGACGTCTTGGTTCACGAGGACGAGCCCGGTGTCCGCCTCTTTGTGCATGGCGCCTGTGGGGCAGTTGGCGACGCACGCGGGGTGATCGCAGTGGTTGCACAGCATCGGGCGGAAAGCCAGCGTCGGCGTGGGGAAGGTGCCGGTGGGCTGGTAGAGCACGTCTCCCGTGAGGCTCTCCATATGGTTCCAATGAGCGCTTCCGGGCACTTCATTGGAGATCTTGCAGCTGACGGTGCAGGTCTGGCAGCCGACGCAGTGCTTCGTGTCGATCACCATGCCGTAACGTGGGTTCTGAGACATGAACGCCCTCCTTATGCTTTCTCAACTTCGACGAGCACGTCGTAGAATGCCGAGTTCGTCATGCTGTAGGATTCTTCCGCATCGCAGATGGTGTGATGCGTGAGGTTTTGGTAGCAGCCCTCGATGAAGTAATCGGGGGTCCAGCCGCTTTGCGTCGCGACGGTGCCGGGGATGATGCCCTCGGTGAGGAACAGCCTGATCTTCATCTCGCCGCGGTCGTTGAAGACGTGCACGATGTCGTCGTGGGCAAGGCCGCGCGCTTCGGCGTCCTTTGGGTTCATCTGCAGAAGCGGCTCGTCTTGAACCACCTCGAGCGCCGGGTTCAAGATGTGCTGCGTGTGCACGTTGAGGCGGTCGTGGTACTGGATGTAGACCAGCGGGTACTTCTTCGCCAGCTCGCCCTCGCGCGGGTTCTCGCACGGCGGCTTCCACGAGGGAACCTCGTCGTCGAACTCGAGCATGGACTCGGTGTAGAACTCGAACTTGCCGGTGTCGGTCTTGTAGCCCGCGCCGTCAGCGTAGACGATCGCCGGGTCGTAGATGGCGTCGGAGCGTCCGTAGATGCCCTGTTCGACGACGTCGCGATCCCAGTCGAGGTCGTCCCAGGCGGGATGGTCGGTGCCGACGAACTGGCGGATCCACTCCTCGTCGGTCTTGTCCCAGTACTGCTCCACGCCGGTCTTCTTGGCGAGCAGCGACATGATCTCGACGTCGGACTTGCTCTCGCCCAAAGGCTCGATGGAAGGCTGGTTGAACATCGCCCAGGGGCTGCGGTCGATGAGGTCCCAATGCTCCCAGTACGTCGTGCCGGGCAAGACGATGTCGGAGTACTTGGTCGTCCACGTCCACCAGGGGTCGACCGTCACGATGAAGTCGATGGCGGGGATGACCTCGTTGATGATGCGGTTCGAGTCGGGACTCATGTTGATGAAGTTGGAGTTCGCGATCCACATGAACTCGATGGGAACCGGGTTGTGGTTGACGGCGGCCTCGTAAACCAGGGAAGAGGGGATGAGGTTCGCCTTCTTGCCCGTGTTCGACCAGTCGGTGTAGTTGTACACGGGGCCGGTGTAGCCTGCGACCGGCTTGTTGGTCGCGGTGCCGCCCGCGTGCGATGCGCCGCCGCCGTTAACGCCGATGTATCCTGCCACCATGGCCAGCGTCGCCACCGTGCGGAAGGGGGAGTAGGAGTGGTAGACGCGTTGCATGCCCTGGCCCATGCGGATGCCTGCGGGCTGTGCGGTGATGTACTCCTCGGCGAGGCGCTCGACCAGCTCGGGCTCGATGCCGCAGATCTCCCCGGTGTATTCGGGCGTGTACGCGGCGCATCCGTCCACGAGGTGGTCGAACGCGGTGCGGCAGGCAACGCCGTCGACGGTGAAGCCGCCCGAGAGAGCGGGCTTCGCCTCGCCCGCCTTGATCTGCGCGGCGGTCGGAGCCGCGATGGCTGTGCCCGTGGCCTCGTCCCAGACGACGTAGGTGCCCGCGCCGTCACCTGCAGCGCCTTGCGCCGCAGGATCGGTGCCGATGGAGGCTGCGTCCGCGCTGTCGCCTGCGACGCTGGAGACGACGGAGCCGTCGACCATGCGCAGGTACATGCCGTTGTCCTCGCGGATGAGGTAGGGGGCCACCGACCCCTCGACCAGCTTGTCCTTCGCGTGCAGGTCGTGGCCGATGATCCAGTTCATCATGCCGAGCGCGAGGGCGGGGTCGGTCTGCGGGTTGATGGGGATCCACTCATCCGCCATGGCGGCGGTGGAGCACTGACGCGGGTCGATAACGATGATCTTCGTGCCGCTCTTGCGCGCGGCGACGTAGTCGCGCAGCTCGGAGGTGTGGGTGTCGGCCAGGTTGCGGCCCCACACGATCAGGAGGTTCGAGTTGACGTAGTCGCGCGAATCATGGGCACCGCGGTGCGTTCCGAACACCATGGTCATGCCCATGGACGCGCCGTGGTCGCCCATGATGCCCTCGATGTCCCAGGTCGTCGCCCCGATGGTGGCGGCGTAGCGCGTCGGCGCCTCCCAGGAGAGCTTTCCGAGGTCGCCCGTGAAGGAGTAGAACGATGCCGCCTTGGGGTCCTTCGCGATGACCGCGTTGAGCTTCTCGGCGATGGTGTCGATCGCCTCGTCCCAGGTGATGCGCTCGAACTCGCCCGACCCGCGTTCGCCGGTGCGCTTCATGGGGAACATGACGCGGGCGTTTTCGTCCTGCAGGCGCTGGATGTAGCTCATCGAGCGCAGGCACGCGTTGGCGTAACCCGGGCGTCCCGGCATATCGCCCGGCTCGACGCGGATCAGCTTGCCGTCGCGCACGGTGCCGTGAAGATGGCATCGCGACGTGCAGTTGACGGTGCAGACCGCGTGCACCGAGTGCTCCCCCTCGTTCGCCGGCGCCTCGCCCTTAGACGCGAGCGCCTCTTCGGGTTTCGCGGCGAACCCGAAGGCCGACGCCACCGTTATGGCGCCGACGCCCTTGATGAACGTGCGACGGTTCATCTTTCCGTCGCGCATGAAGAACTCAGGCGTTGCGCCTTGGTATTCCTCCATCTTGTCTCCGTTTCTCGTCTGATTGACCAAGATGGCGCTCATCCTACGCGCGCTTGCAGCGGCGGACTATCAAGGCATGTGGCGCCGACACCATTAATCGCGGTTGGGGTCCAGGTTTGTGTTCCGCTCACAAAAATGTGGGTTTCGCCATGCCTGCTTCTCGTCGGAGACGCGCTACCATGAACGTTCACGGGTTTTTCGGGGGAGGATGCCCGGTTGTCAGCCAGGGGGAAGTTATGGACGGGACGGAGAAACGGGGGCGACGCGCGGGTCTGACGCGCGCGTCCTTCATGCCGTTGTACCTGTCCGTGTTTCTCGTCTACGGGTTCAACAACACGGTCACCTCGGCGTTTTCCGGCTACATCGATTATCTTGGCGGCGATATGCTGCTCGCCGGACTGCAGAACAGCCTGTTCATCATCTTGGCCGTCGCGCTTCGGTTCGTCTTGGGTCCGGTCGCCGACAGGCGGGGCGCGCGCGTGCTGCTCATCGGCGGTGCGGCGAGTTTTCTCGTTCCGTGCCTCGCGTTGCCGTTTTGCGACGACGTCGGCGTGGCGGTGGCCCTTCGCGCTGCGCAGGCGATCGGCCTTGCGGCGTACCACCCCAACGTGGCGTTTTACCTCACCGAGCATTCTTCGCGCGAAGATGCCGCGCGCAGGATCAGCGCTACGCGGTTTCTGGCCATTCTCTCCCTCATGGTGGTGCCCGTCGCGCTCTTCCCGGTTATCGATGTCGCTGGTTACGGCGTCTTTTTCGCCGCGCTATCACTGCTTGCGCTGGTCGGCTTCACCTGCGTGGTTTCGCTGCCCCGCCGGCGCGAGGGCGCTGACGCGGCCCGTCGCGCGCCCGCGCCCGTGCGCGGCGGCGAGAAGGGAGCGGGGTTTGCCCGCGCCGTGCACGAGGTGACGTCGACCGGTCTCCTTCCGCTCGTCGCGATGCCCGCCGCGCTTTCGGCCGGCTACGGCGCGGTGCTCGTGTTCGCTCCCGTCGCCGTGCATATTCCGGGCGGCGCCGTCTTGAGCGCCGTGAGCGTGGGCGGTCTGCTCGGAAGCGTCGCGGCGGCCCCGCTTTTCCGTCGTTTCGGCGCCAAGGGGCTGCTCTCGGGGTTCACCGTTCTGTTCACGGCGGGTATGACGGGGTTGTCCCTGCCGATCGTCGCGCCTGTCGTTTCCCTGGTCGCGGCGGCGTTTTTGGGCATCGGCTATTTCGGCGCGACGACGCTTCTGGTTTCCGCTTTGGGCGATCGGCTGAAATCCGAAGAGGGAATTTCCTCTTCGGGATCGATTTTCGCGGCGCAGCAGAACTTCCTCGACATCGGGATGGTTTTGGGAAGCGCCGTTTCGGGGGCGGCGCTCTCGTTTTCCGCCTCCTCTTCCTGCGCGTTCGGCATTTGGGCCGTCGTGGCCGCTGCGGGGGTTGCCGTCTTCTGCGTGTTTTATAATGATCCTTTCAAAGACTGAGACGGGACTTGCGGCGACGGGGCGCGCCGCGCTCGGGTGAGGGGGTCTTGTGGAGGCGATCAACCTTTTCGTCAAGACGGATGCACGACTGGTGGCAGGCATTGAGGAACTCATCGAGGCGGGGCGGTTGCGCCACGAGACCATCACGCTCGACGCGGGCGACTATTTGTTCCGCGAAGGCAGCGACGTCGCGCAGACCTTCTTCGTAAAGCAGGGGTTGATCAAGCTTTTCAGCGACACGAGCGAAGGCTACGCCAAGACCGTGTTTCTCCATAAGGCGGGAACCTTGATCGGTTTTCAGTGCTTCCAGGAGCGGGAGGACCAGTCGCGCTCGATCCTCAACGCCCGAGCCACGATGAAGTCGACCGTCATCGCCATAAACGCCGCCGACTTTTCCGCCTGCCTGAAGGAGGACGGGGAGTTCGCGTTCGCCATGATCAGGTATATGTTCTCCATGCTGGCGCTCCAGACGCGCGAGGCGGTCAACTCGTCGATGTACTCGGTGCTGCAGAGGTTCGCGGCTTTGCTGTTGAAACTCGCCGAGGAACTCGGAGGCGCCGCCGACCCCGTTTTGATCCCCTTCGGCAACGCGGAGTTCGCCGAGATGCTCGGCGTGCACGTCAATTCCATCGCCAACGCGGTTTCGTCGCTGCGCAAGTCGGGATGCGTGGACAAGAAGCGCGGTTATCTGGCCATCATCGACACGGCGAAGCTGAGGGGCATAGCGGAGAACCTCATCGCCGACGAGTAAGGGGGGGGCGATGAGGGGGCGATGCCGCCGCCCCCGCCCGGATGCAGCGCTGCGGGCTCGTTGCCGCCGCCCCCGACCGTTTTGCCGCCAGCCGTTCTTGCGCCTTTTGGTCGAAAACGGGCGCTGTGAGTTTTTCCGTGGTCTCCCAAGGGGCGTTGTGAGCGCATTTGGTCGAGATGCGGCGTTGTGAGCCGACCCCATCGCTCATATCGCCTGATCCTGACCGGGATGGGGTCTCGCGGCGTGCGATTCGCTCATATCGCCTGTTTTCGACCAGCGTGTCGTACATGGTTTCGTCTAAAAGGTTCTCGGCGGGTAGTTACGCCTAGGACGCGTACTCTTTAATGTAGTCGAGGATGTCCTGGCGCGAGTGCATGCCCGTCTTCGCGTAGATGCGCTTGATGTGGGCATGCGCGGTGCTCGGGGTGATGAACAGTTCCTCGGCCACCTTCTTCTGCGTCAGACCCGTCGCGTACAGCGCGAGCACGTCGACCTCGCGCTCGGAGAGCATGAACTGCTCGCCCATGATCTCCGCGCTGTGCCTCATGGCGTTTTGGCGCATATCCTCGAGGTTGTCGTGGCTGTCAAGGCCCATGATGCGCACGATCGTGCGGGGCGGCTGCGCCTCCTCCGCAGAACTCGCCTGCTCGGTTCTGATGAACTGCAGCAGGAAGATCTGGCCCGCCGCGACGAGCAGCGTCCCCATCAACGCGAAGAACAGCAGGCTGTTGCCCGGTACGGGCTCGATGCCGAACAGGGTCATGCGCGAGCAGGCGCGGGCGCCGAGCCACACGAGCCATCCGGCGATGGCGTAGTAATACGGGTCGCGCCAGCCGTAGCTCATGAACGCGATGATGATGTACCAGGAGAACCCGACCATGAGCGCGTTGAGCAGCGTGATGAACATGGCGCCGATATCGAGGGCGTCGGGGAAGGCGGCGTAGCAGATAAGCGCCGTGCAGGCGATCAGCTCGATGGCGATGAAGACGCCTCGTGAGAGAACGTGCGCGTTTCCGCGCGTGGTCGTCGCGATGATCGTGAGGCCGGCGACGATGACGAGAACCGCATAGCCGATGCGCGTGGCAAGGGTGAACGGGATGGCGTCGCCGTTGGGGTAGCCGCGCAGAAAACCCGTGACGATGGAGAGCAGGCAGATGCCCGTCGCGAGCGCGATGAGCAGCTGCCTGCTCTTGAGGATGTTCTCGGTGAAGCCGAAGAAGTCGTCGGTCGCCAGCTCGCCCACCTCGATGTCGTAGGGTTGCGTGCGCTTGCGCGCCCAAAGGATGCAGGGCAGCTGCAGGGCTGCGAGCGCCGCCGTGAAGAAACAGTCGATGCCCGTGGGCAGGAAGGTTGCGATGAGCAGCTCGATCTCGCTGATGATGAGGGCCGCGAACACGTAGACGGCGGCGATGGAGGCGTTGGTTCCGCGTGCGCGTCGAAGCCAGTAGAACATCGCCCCCGATGCGGTGATGGTGCACGCGACGCTGAGCAAAAACCTCAAGGCGAAGTTCTCGGGCGTGAAAAGGTTCACCACGCCGATGGCGGCGATGATGACCGTCTCCAGCACGATGCAGATGCGTGCGAGACGGTTCGCCCAGGGTTTGCCCATTTCCTTCTTCCTGAGCGTGATGATGACGAACGGGATGAGCAGCGCGGCCAGGCTGACGAGCATGGCGCCGTCGGTGAACAAGCCTTCGTCGGTGTTCTCGTAGCTGCCGTAGCAGGCGGCGATGAGTCCTGCGCGACCGAACGCAAGACCCAAGATGAGGGGCCAGAGGACCACAATGGATTCGATGGCGTTTTTGCTCGCCGTCTTCGCCTCCTCGGCTTTCAGCGGGATCGGGGCTGCCTCCTCGACGCGCGTTGTCATGGTGCTCCTCCTATCGCGGATTGCCGCCGCGGGCTTGATCCCGCGTGATCCGTGGGGCTTCTCGAGCGTTGTCCGATCATACCCCAAAATGGTGGAAAACCGCAAAACAGGGGGGAACCGGGTACTTTACCCCTAAAGAGGTGATGCCCTCTGACGTGGCTCTTTCATCATATGATGGCGATTGTGCCGAACCGCGCGCGACCGAGCGCGCCGAAGAGGGGGGTTTCGATGAGCGATGTTCGCGACGTTTACGTCGAGCCGAAAAACCGTGCCGTCATCCGCACGGAGGATGTGTACCAGACCGAGACCGAAGACGGCGTCGTGGGGTATTCCGACAAGCTTTTATCGGTGGTGGCCAATTTCAAGAACAGCGGGGCGCCCGAGGGGTTCAACGCGCAGAGCATGGTGGGCAAGTCCAAGCGCGGCGAGGTGGCGCTCAGGTTGTTCGCGGTGATCGACCCCGCCACGCAGACGGTGGTTCGCGCGGGCTTCAAGACGCGCGGCTGCCTGGCCATGACCGCTTGCGCGAGCGTCGTATGCACCATGATCGAGGGCTTGACGCTTTCCCGCGCGCTTGAGATCGCCCCGGATGACGTGAAGCAGGCGCTTGACGGCATCCCGTGGGATAAAGCGCACACGGCCGTGTTCGCGGTTGAGGGCGTTCGCGCGCTCGTGGGCGATTTCCTCATCAAGTCGGGTCGCAGCCTCGCCGAGCTGAACGACGAGCTTCCCTGCGACGAACTGTCGGTCAACTGCCTCATGTGCGAGCACTGCTCGCTGCGTGACGCGCGCGTGGAGCTTCTCATCGACGAGACGATGGCGAAGGAGGCGGCGCGATGACGGCGGAGGCGAAGCGCGATGCGGTCGAGGACGCTGCGGTGCTCGACGCGGTTGCGCTCGGGTCGCCGACGACGGCTGCGAGGGCCGAGGACGTGGACTGTTCGCGGTGCGTGGATACGGTCTGCGCGGAACCCGCCGCCGCGTCGGATGCGGGCGCGGCCGGCGCTTCAGCTGCTTCGCCCGCCGACGAGGAGGAGGCGGCGCGGGCCCTGGCCGAGCACAACGCGCTCGCGCTCGCGTTCGACGACGTGCGCGCCGAGTCGCGCGAGGGGCGTTTGGTTTCGCCCGCCAGGTGGACGGAGCTGGGGTTGGTGCCCGAGCATTTGACGGACGAGGACTTCGAGATGCTCGTCTACGAGTACTGGGAGGATGACGAGTCGGCACGCAAGGAGGCCGAGGCCGAAAGGCCCGCGCCTCCTGCGCGGAAGTATCGCACGGCGACGCGGGCGGTGGGCGTGCCTCCGATTATCGGGCGTGCGGCGGATGACCCCGGCGCCGACTCCGCGTCGAGCTCGGACGACGCCGTCTCGGCCGGCGCGGGCGCTGAAGCCGAACGTGACGGGAGCTCTGCTGCGGGTGATGCGCCCGAAGCGGACGGCTCTGCCGGCGCAGGCATCCTTGCGGATGCGGGTGCTTCTGCGGGCGCGGACGTGCTTGCCGACTCGGGCGCTCCAGCCGCCGCGCGCGCTTCTGCGGTTTCGGGAGATCCTGCCGACGGCTCCGACGAGAACCCCTTCGCCGGCCTCGATGTTCCCGCGGGCTTCGAGCTGGTCCAGCTTGAGGGAGAGTGGTGCCTGGTCGAGACGGGGGAGGAACCCGAACCCGTCGAGCTCGAGATAAAGACCTCGGGCATCAAGGCGCTCATCGGGTCGCATAGCTATTACTTATATGATGCCGACCTGATGACCGACGTGTACGCGCGGTGGGCCTACCTTGCCGCCGAGGACGACCCCCAGGTGACCTTCGTCGAGTGCGTGCGCCAAGAGTCGAGGGTGTATCCGCGGCCGATGCCGCTCGAGAGCTTGCGCAACGCCCCGTTCCGCATGAGCGTCGATGCGATCGAGTCGACATGGCGGGCGGTGCACGCGTCGGGCGCTTATCCCGACCTCGAGCGCGTCGTTGCGTCGAATGGGGACGTGTACTTTTACTCAACGGACTATCTTTCCCCGGTGCGCGCGGCTGCGCTTGCGGAATGGGACGCGGTCGAGCGTTATCAGAACGTGTAGCTTCGGGTCTCGGGGCCGCAGTCGCTTCTTCGGCGCACGAGCTGCTCGCGCCTTCGGCAGGATGATCGCGGCGCACGAGCTGCTTGCGCCTTCGGCGGGACGGTTGTGAGGGAAGCATCGCATCTTCAACGGGGCGGTCGCGGTGGGAGCATCGCGACCGCCCGTTTTATCTCCTCAGGAGCTCGCCATGCAGGGTTTAAGAGTCTTATGCCGTTTATATTCTTGACATATGACGAAAATAGGCAGAAGATGCCATCGGTAACGTAATGGCTTCGTCGAAAAGCAGGTCTTATGCCCCGCCCCCGAAAACGCCGCAAAGTCTGTCAGCTTCCCGGAACGAAAGAGTTTCGCCCCGTCGGAGAGCTTTCGGATGATCTCATCGTCACCATGACGGTCGACGAGTACGAGGCGATTCGCCTCATCGACGACGAGGGGTTCTCGCGTGAGGAGTGCGCCGCCTACATGGAGGTCGGGCGCACGACCGTTCAGCAGATCTACGACGAGGCGCGCCGCAAGATCGCGCGCGTGCTCGTCGAAGGAGCGACGCTGCGCATCGAAGGCGGGGACTTTCGCCTTTGCGACGGAGAGGAGCGGCGATGCGGCTGCGGCGGGTGCGCGAAGCACCGCG
>ERZ827469.430-NODE-430-length-49684-cov-7.623365_pt1 | contig 49684 bp, 53 predicted proteins | sample MGYA00519917_ERZ827469 | MGnify/ENA primary metagenome ERZ827469 (study PRJEB31778, sample SAMEA3449314) | human gut metagenome | biome: human gut; feature: human-associated habitat; material: faeces | place: United Kingdom | collected 2010/2012 ... | reverse complement strand
TCCACCGATTTGGAGCGGACCGAAGAGCAGGCTCTGGCCCTTGCAAGGCTGCAAAGTAAACAAGCTTTACAGCAAAATTGGGCCGATTTTGAGCTTCTGGCCCGCAAAGAGGACGTCTCTGTCGAAGAAAACGTCCTCCACTACCGGGTCGTCTACACCATCACCGCCGACATCTGCAAATGAAAACGCCGCACAGTCCCGAGCACCTCTGCTCCGGCCATGCGGCGATTTATGATTATGGATTTTTGTTACTTCTCTTCCGGAGTCGTCTCGGCCAGAAGCTCGTTCAGGTCGAACTCATACTTCGTGTGACAGAAGTGGCAGACCACCTCACACTTCGGGTCTTCGTCCCGGAGCTTTACCAGCTCTTTGCGGCCAAGGCTGAGGAGCATATCCTTCGTGCGCTCCTCGCTGCAGTCGCACTGATACTTCACCTCGCGAGTATCGAGGACCTGCGGGTCGAAGCCCGCCATTGCCAGCTCCATCATATCCTGCGGGGTCTTCCCTGCCCGGAGCATCTCGGTGACGGAAGGCATGGCGGCGATGTTCTGCTCCAGACGGGTGATCTCGGCATCGGTCGCGCCCGGCAGGAGCTGCAGCAGATAGCCGCCGGCGCAGGCGATGGACAGGTCCTTGTCCACCAGAACGCCCAGCGCACACACGGTGGGGATCTGCTCGCTGGCGGCATAATAAGCCGCCACATCCTCGGCGATTTCGCCCGAGACGATCCCGTTGACGCCGCAATAGGGTTCTCCCTCGCCGGCCGAGCGCAGCACGCGCACCAGCCCCTTTCCCACCGCGCCGCCGACATCCAGCTTGCCGTCCGGCCGCAGCGGCAGATCGACAGCGGGATTCTGGATGAAGCCGCGCACATTCCCCTTCCAGTCTCCGGTGGCCACAATCGCGCCGCCCGGACCGTCGCCGCTGAACCGAAGTGTCAGAATATCGTCCTTCTCGCCCAGCAGCGAGCTCATCATCGAAGCACATGTCAGCACACGGCCGAGCGCGGCCGTGGCCGTCGGCGTCGTCCGATGGATGCGCGCAGCCTCGTCGACGATGTCCCGCGTCTCCGCAAATACGGCGCGCGCGGCGCCGTCCCTTGTCATAATGCGTATGATTCTTGCCATTTTCGGCTTTTTCCTTCCTTGCTCTGCGGATGGACGCATTTTTGCGTCCGCCGCTTTCAAATTCGTTTCAGTACGAAAAACGCCTTTTCGCTGTCGGACGCCGGCACGGAAAAATCCGTCCCGCCGAAGATGCCGCAGACGGCAAAGCCTGCCTGTACGGCAGCCCGCTCAATGCGCGACAACGCGAAGCAGTGCTGCACCGCGACGTCGTCGAAACGCTCGTAAAGGCCGTCCGCGCGGCGGACGAGCATCGTCAGATCCATCCGGTTGCGGCGGGTCCTCGGCGCGTAGTCGTTGCGCCAGACGAGCAGCGCGCCGTCGTCCTCAAAGCAGAAGCAGTTGTCGGCGTATACATGCTCATAACGGTAAGGCGTGTTGACGTCGAATACGAACACGCCGCCCGGCTCGATATAGTTATGCAGAAGCGCCAGCACGGTCGACAGTTCGGAGAGACCGGTGAGATAATTCAGGCAGTCATAAGCGCTGACCGCGCCCTGCACCGTACCATACAGTTCAAACGCGCGCATATCCTGACAGAGCAGCAGAACGCTTTCGTTCCCATGCTTGGCGCGGGCGACCGAAAGCATCTCGGGCGAGACGTCCAGCCCCACCACGTCCAGCCCCATCCCGGCCAGCGCTGCGGACAGCCCGCCCGCGCCGCAGCCGAGATCAAGCGTCTCGCGCAGCTCCATATCCGCAAAGCGCCGCGCCGCCTCCGTAAAGAAGGCGGCGTAGGACGCATAATCGGCGCCGGAAAACCGGTCGTAATGCAGTGCATAATACGATTCGAAGCTCATTGCATCAGCCGGTCGAGCACCATATAGTATCCGTCGCTGCCGTAACGCAGCGCGCGGTTGACGCGGGTGATCGTAGCCGTGGACAGCCCCGTCTTGACTGCGATCTCGTTGTAAGTGATGCCCTCACGCAGCATCCGCGCGGCCGACAGGCGCTTGCCCATCTCGGTAATTTCGCTTGGCGTGCAGAGGTCGTCCAGGAACTTATAGCACTCCTCCACCGTTTTCATCGTCAGTTTGGGGCCGCCGTAGCGGAAGGTGTGGGTGATCCAGTCGTACTGATCCTCATAGCCGTCCAGCAGGATCGGCACGCCGGTGCCGCGCTCGATCGACACAAGGCGGATGACATGATCCTTGATGTCCATCGACACGAGGATCATACTGTCAGCACGGGCATCATCACTGAACTCGGTCGTATCCTCCGTGCCGTCGAGCTGGTTCAGCTGGGTAAAGGCATCGGCGTCATTGACGGCCTCGGTGCGCTCGTCCGTGCCGATGAGCAGGATGTTCAGCACATCCTCGTCGGCAAAGGGGCTGCCCTCGGGCACGGCCATATCGGCCTCGGTGTGGGTCAGGCCGGTGCCGTCCAGATCCTGATCCTCCTCGGCACCGATCTCGCCCATCTCGCTGACGCTGCCGTCATTGTAGCGCAGCAGGTCAAGCTTGCCGTTGACATACAGGAACGCCGTCACCGCCAGCAGCACCACGATGCCCAGCGCGACCACGGCCGCGCGGCCGCCCTTGGGCAGCCGGTGCCAGCGGCTCTGCTTTGGCCGGGCTTCCTCGGCCGGTGTATCGTTTTTCGTTTTCAATTCGTTCATTTTTACTTTCCCCTATCCTCTGCGGATGTTACCTTTTTATGCGCCGCCCCACGGCGCGGATGTCACAGCTGTAATACAAAAATGCCATGCCGGAAAACAGCGTCAGCCCCAGCGCGCGCCATGTGAACCAGCCGTGCTGGATGCTGTGGGTGCGCAGCACGATGAACCACGCGGGGGTCATCAGGGTGCAGAGCAGCAGCGGCAGCGCACGGATAAGCGGCTGCCTGCCGCGGATGCTCAGCACAAACAGCGCAGCCAGCAGCACAAGGGCGGCAGCAAGCGGCCAGAGCAGCCGCCGCTCGTTCAACGCATTGTATACAAATGCAAAAATATTACCCCATGTTAATTCCATGCCGTGCCATGTATCGGCGGCGGTGCGCACCCCCACCTGATGCAGCGCATCGGCAATGACATTCTGCCCGGTGACAAGCCCCGCCAGTACCCACTTGGACGCCCAGCAGAGCAGATACCCCACGCCCCAGCAAAGGCTGCCGCCCACCACAACGCCGCACTGCGGCAGACCGGCGCGCAGGCGCTGCTGCGGCTCCAACAGCCAGCAGACCAGCGGCAGCCCCAGCGTAAGGATCGGCGTGACCAGCAGATCACAGAAGGCCGTTGCCGCCCCCAGCACCAGCAGCGCAAGGCAGAGGGCATCGCTGCGGCGGGGCTTTGCCAGCACCCAGACACAGCCCGCGTAGCCAAGAGCAAAGCAGGTAAAATACTGCACCTGATGCGGCACCCAGAACACTGTGACCAAAAGCTGGCTGACGGCAAACCAGAGGCAGGCCCGCAGCCCGCAGTGGCGGCGCAGCAGCCACAGCACGGCGGCCAGCAGCGCCAGCAGCACGGCATACTGCACGATGCGCACGCCGGTGATCGTTGTGACCAGCAGCAGCGGCCGCAGCCAGATCAGATAGCCGTGCCAGTACCGCGCGTAGGAGAAGGGCGTCAGCGCAGGCGCATCGGTGCGCTGCGCGCCTGTGCTCCAGTCCTTTTCTATGTACCATTGCAGGTCCTCGGCCAGTGTTTCAAAGTTATCGACATTGTAGGCCGTGTTCGTCATCATGGCCGTCAGCGGCGGGGCCTCATCGGCGGAGGCTGCCTCAAACAGCATGACGGTGTCGGTGTAGTTGTCCATCTGGAACAGCTTAAAGCCGAAGTATTCCGGATACAGCCCTTCCTCGGCGATCGTCTGCGCAGAAGTATACACATGGTCGCGCACCGGCCCGCCGGGCAGGGCATACGCCGCCAGCAGCAGCACAAACAGCACCGCCAATGTGGCTGCAAAGGCCCCCAGCGCCCGCAGGGCAAAGGGCGGCTTTTGGTTTTGCGGGTTCGCCATACGGCACCTCTTTCACACAAAAATGCAGTATAATTATAAAACAAAACTCCCGCGGTTTCAACCGTGGGAGTGTGAAATGTTTATGATGGGAAAAACTGGAAATCCGTCCGGCAGCCTTACACCATGTCGGTCTGCCGCGACACCGAAAGGACGATGCCCATCTCGCCGAGCAGCATGAGCAGACTTGTGCCGCCGGACGAGAAAAACGGCAGACTGATGCCGGTGTTGGGGATCGTGTTCGTCACGACCGCGATGTTGAGGATTGCCTGCAGGATCACCTGCACCACAAATCCCACTGTCAGCAGCGCACCGAATTTATCCCGCGCCCGCACGGCGATGGACATGCCGCGCAGAAGCAGCAGCAAAAACAGCGCCACGACCAGCGCCGCGCCGATAAAGCCCAGCTCCTCGCACAGGATCGAGAAGATAAAGTCATTCTGCGGCTCCGGCACATACAGGTATTTCTGGCGGCTGTTGCCCAGTCCCAGCCCGGCCAGCCCGCCGGACGCGATGGCATACAGGCTCTGGATGGTTTGGTGCCCCTCCCCCAGCGGGTCGGCAAAGGGATCCCGCCACGATGCCAGCCGGTCGGTGGCATAGGGCACCAGCTGCGGCAGCAGCACCACCGCTGCCGCGATGGCCGCCGCCCCCAGACCCCCCGCCAGCGCAAACCAGCGCAGCCCCGTACCGCCCACAAACATAAGCACCGCCCCGATCGCAAGGATGAGCAGCGTGCCGGAGAGGTGCGGCTCAAGCAGCATCAGCACCGTGACAACGCCCAGAATCAGCGCAAACGGCAGCACACCGGTGGAAAACGACCGCATTCGATCATGATTCAGCGATATAATGTGGGAAAACACCAGCACCACCGCAAATTTTGCGATCTCGCTGGGCTGCAGTGTGCCCAACCCGGGCAGCACGATCCACCGCTTGCAGCCGTTGTACTCCGGCATAAAGAGAACGACCGTCAGCAGCGCCAGCGACAGGGCCAGCACCGGCCAGGCCAGCCGGTGCCAGATATGGTAGTCCACCAGACTGGCCGCGTACATGGCCGCCACCCCCAGCGCCGCAAACAACAGCTGCGGGCGGATGTAGGTGTAGGCATCGCCGCGGCGGTAGAGCGCGACTGCATACCCGGCTGAAAACAGCATGATAAGCCCATAGCTGAGCAGCAGCAGCAAAAGGATAAGAAACGGTACATCAAAGGTGGGCAGCGCGCCGAATTTATCCCGCGCCCGCACCCTGCGCACAAGTTCAGACATACAAAAGCCCCCTGCGCAGATTGTACGCAGAGGGCGCGGTTTTTATTCCGCTGCTTTCAGGCCGGACAGCGCGTAGCCGTTGTCTCCGTTTTGCACGCTCTGGGAGCTGGCCTCGTAGCAGGCCCGCAGCACGTCCATGTTGGGCTGCGGGGCGTCCGGGTCGGTGATGGCGCCGGTGGCCAAGGCCTCGTTGTAGTTGTCGATGATCTGGCCGCAGATGCGTTTGCGGTCGCGCAGCGGTGTCATCAGGTTTGCCATCCACTGCTGGTACATGCCGTCACAGCTGCTGCCGTGGTTGGCAAACAGGAAGTAATATTCCTGCTCGACCTCAAGCGGCGAGGCCTGATGCTCGTAGTAGTCTGCCAGTGCGCTGCGCTTCTTGTCGGTGGAAAAGCCGCGAATGTCATCGAGGCCCCGGGGGAACAGCTCCGGGTTGCGGATCCACTTGGAGTAAGCCTCCACCGGGATCTTCAGCGCATCGAAAATATCCAGAAAATCCTCGAGCGCGATCTTCATTTCGCCCTTTTCCCATTTCTGGATCGTGCGCTTGTCCCGACCGAGGCGTTCCGCCAAGTCACGCTGCGAAACCCCTGCGTCCTGACGCGCTGCAGCGATTGCCTCTGCCACGCGTATTCGATGTTCGACCATACTTTCCAACTCCCCTTCTTTTGAACGCAAATCGCCGCCGGGGAGCCCTGTTGCAGGCGGCGCATAATGTACCGCCAAACTTCCCGGTCACTGGCTGTGTACTTTGTACACCGGGATGTGGTATAGTGAAAAAAGCCGATATTCCATCATCTTCCGGTGATGTAACCATTTTACATTCTTTTCCATTTATTGTCAATCTTTTCCTGTACATATCGTATAACAATTCAAAAAAAGCAGGTGAAAATCGTGTACATTTACCGCGCTGTCCGCCAAGAGTTGTCCACCCCCGAAACAGGCCCCTATGCTACCTTTGGCATCCTTGCCCTGCGTCTTGAGGCCGGCCAGTGGCAGAAGGTCTGCCTTATCGCGGATGTGTCAACTTCCCGCAGCTTTGCCGCCGACCTGGCCGACCGCTGTACCGCAGGCCAGCTTGACCCGCGCCAGCTGAACGATGTAATCGAGGATGCACTGGCTTTTTAAGGGCATGGCAAAAGTTTCGGGGACAAATGCGCCCAAAAATTCCCCGCTGCCTTTTCATCCGGGAAGGGGTCTCTCCGGGTGAACATATCCCCCCTGCCCAATACCTGCCGTTGCACCCGAAGTCTCGACGGCAGTGCCTATTCCTGATCAATTTTTGTGTCATAGCTTCTGCGCAAGGCTTTGTAGGCCCGTTCTACTACAAGGCCTTCTTGTTTTGCGCTCTCCAGCTCGGCCACATCCTTCAAGATCTTCTTTGCGATCATTTCCATTTTCCAGTCCCAGGTATAGGGCAGCGGGCACGGCACGCCAAAGCCTTTTTCGTCCCGGACCCTTTTGCTGAGTTTTTTGGTGGCAGCGCACATAAGACGGACATCACTTCTGCCATTGCGCCTCTTGTCATGCCCTTCACACTGGTATCTGGCACCGCATTCACAGTAGAGCACCTTTGCCCACTTGTTTTGCGGAAAGGTTGTACCAAACCAGTATGTCCTTCCCTCTTTGTCCATATTGTGCGCAGCCCGATCCTTTCGGATCGCAAAGCAGGTATCCCACAGCTTCTCCGAGACGATCGGCGGGAAGTCCCCCTTGACAAGGGAATAATCGCGTTCACTGTGGTAAATGCGCTCCTGGCTCAGGTAATCCTTCACATGTGACTGGTTATAGGCCTTATAGCCCTTGTAAACGGGTTTTCGCAGCACACGCGACTTTACTCGCCGTCCATGTGCAGCCGCCTCCGCCGTCTTTCCGGCCCTCTGCCATCAACATGTTGGCCACTGCGGTTTCACCATAGCCGTTCGCGTACAGCTCATAAACCCGACGAACGGTATCGGCCTGTTCCTCGTTGATGGTGTAGGTTTTATTTACCTTGTCCAGGTCATAGCCGAGAACATTGCCGGTACCGTACAGTACGCCATTTTCACGGCTGATTTTTTGCCCCGCCTTGACACGCTCACTGGTCTTGCGGCTCTCGTCCTGCGCGATACTGGCCATGATCGTAAGGCGAACCTCACCATCCCCGTCCATTGTCCAGATGCCGTCATTCACAAAGTAAACCTCAACGCCATACTGCTTCAGTTCGCGCGTAGCTTTCAGTGCGTCCACCGTGTTGCGGGCAAATCTCGACAGCTCACGGGTCACGATCAAATCAAATTGACACTGCCGGGCGTGGTCCATCATCTGCATAAACGAGGGGCGTTTCTTCATCTGTGTACCGGTGATGCCCTCGTCAATATACTGCGCCACTACCGTCCAGTTCGAGTTGCGTTCTGCAAGGTTTGCATACCATTCCATCTGGTTTCCCAGTGCAGAGATCTGTTGTTCATGTTCGGTTGAAACGCGGCCATAGAACACCACGGTGCGCGGCCGGTTCTTATAGGTCCCAAGATAGTCTTCCATTTCTCTTTTCCCGCTTATAACAACATCACGCGGCGAAGCATGTCTGCTGTATGCGATACATTCTCCAGCGCAAGGCTCATTTGGGCCCGCTCACGTTTCTCCGGGTCTTCTTGCAGGAGGCGCTCCAGCGTATCCTGCAGCTCCTCCACACGCCGAATGATCAGTCTGTAATCCACCGGAGGATATTCGATCGGCGGTTTCTCCGCAATCAGACAGCGAATATATTTTTCTCTGGTCATTCGGCTATACGCGACTTTTGCATTCAATACTTCGAGTTCCTGCATGGGCAAACGCACCTTGATTTCCTTGTAGCCTTCCTTGAGTGCCATAACAATCGTCCTTTCTGCTGCATTTCCGTGTAGCTTGGATCTCTTCTGGTTTCATTGTACTCGTTCTCGAACTCAGTGTGAAATGTACACTTTAAACATCTCCGCATAATTCCAAAAGCTGCAGGGAGGAATTGTACGAGGTTGCCTTTCCATAACGGCACAAAAATGCCGTGGAAGATGATTCCTCCACGGCACGATCTGTCGTTATAGCTGTTGCGTTTCTCTCCCTCTGCCATTCCAGACAGGCAACCCTTCCCGGCGCTGTGCCCTGCACCCTGTTGCCAGGGTACAGTATGTTTCCTCGCTTCTTGGCACGCTCCCTATCCGATCCTGGCGCTACTTCCCCAAAGCGGTACTGCAGAGGACGCTATTCTCTTGTTAGAAGGTTTTTGGCCTTCTATACTATAAGAGATGAAAATTTCGGATAAAAGCACACCTCGAAGGCGTTAAATTTACAAAAAGTTCACAAATCAAACTTATGACACCATGAAACTCGTATTCTTACAAGAAAACTCTGTTTTCATCGGCAATACTGGCTATATATTGAAACCGCCGGGATTTCAACTTCTGCGTCCCGTCAATCAGCAGTGTCACCTTAGGCGCCTTGCACTACCGCCAGATGTACATATGAAATCTACGCCGCAGCCATTCATGCCAAGACAGCATCGTTCGTTTCACATCAATTTTTGTTGCCATTGTTTAATTTTAATTCGATTTCAGTATTTACACTGCGCTAGTGGCTTAACGGTTGCAAACCTTTAATAATCGTGGTATACTTTAGTGGTATAAGATGAATTCAATTTTGACGGTGGCCCTATCGTAAAATGTCAGGCTCTTCCCAAAACCCGATTCATTATTCTATAACAGAAAAGCTCACAATCAGGCAGAAGAAAACCAATTCAGTCATTTCAAGCAAACCGTTGTCTTCTTTTTTGCTTTGCCAGTAAGGTTTCAAACATTTTCGCCACACTATGTTTAATCGTGATGCAATCTTTGGAACCTCGCTCCCACTCTTTCAGATCATTTTTTCAATATTTGAGCTTTCCATTCTTGATCCTTCCTAAGTACAACAGACGCAATTTTATTTTTTAACTGCATTCTTATATTGTATCACTTTCGGTATTAGCCCGCATCAGACGATGGTTTCTCTGCAAATAAGCCCCCAAAAAGGACCGTCCAAATGAAAAGATAATGGAGACAGTTTTATGAAAACAACGAGTACATTGGAGCGCAAAACAGCTTTACGAATTGTAAAAGCATTAAATCTTGTTATGATGACAATGTCATTTGCGTTTATTTGGTATACATTTTACGCGAAAAATATCCGATCTCCTTTTTATAATAAAGGAAATTGGCTTGTGATTGCAATCTTTACGATCGTTTATTCCATGTATGGTCGCGTATATGACGCATTTAAGGTTTCGCTATATAGAATTTCAGAAATGGTTTATTCTCAAATATTAGCGGCGTTTTTGTCTGATATAGTTCTTTATATTATCATTTGGCTTCTAACGGTGGTGCGGCCACCCATTTGGCCGTCGCTCCTTTGCCTTGGGTTACAAGTACTTATAGCTACTGTTTGGTGCTATTGCTCACATCGATGGTACTTTAAAACTTTTCCTGCACGCAAATCGGCTATCATTTATGGTAACCGACCTGGTATGGAGCAGTTAATCCACGAGTATGGATTATCCAAAAAGTTTGATGTTGTTAAAATCGAACATGTACAAAACTGCCTGAACAATATGGAAATTCTTGACGATATAGATGCGGTCTTCCTTTGCGGCATTCACAGCCATGAACGCAATATTCTTTTGAAATATTGTATAGCAAAGAGCGTGCATGTATATATGTTACCTCGTATCGGTGACTTACTCATCAGCAGTGCGAAGCAACTACATTTGTTTCATCTTCCCATGTTACAGGTTACTGGATATGAGCCGAACCCCGAGTACATTTTCATTAAACGCTTGTTTGATATTGTTGTCTCAGGTGTCGCACTTCTATTGCTATCTCCTATTATGGCTGCAGTTGCAATCGCAATCAAAGCATATGATGGCGGTCCGGTTTTTTATAAGCAATGCCGCCTAACATCGAACGGGAAAACCTTTATGGTACACAAATTCCGTAGCATGAAAGTGGATGCTGAAAAAGATGGCATTGCAAGACTTTCCACTGGTGATCATGATGATCGTGTGACGCCGGTGGGACACTTTATTCGGAAAGTGCGTTTAGACGAATTACCCCAGCTAATTGACATTCTCAAAGGTGACATGTCAATCGTAGGCCCGCGTCCAGAACGACCCGAAATCGCTGCTCAATACGAGAAAGAGCTTCCTGAATTCGCACTGCGTTTACAGGCAAAAGCAGGATTGACGGGTTATGCTCAGGTATATGGAAAGTACAATACGACTCCTTATGATAAGTTACAAATGGATTTGATGTATATTGCGCATCCAAGTATCATCGAGGATTTACGAATCATCTTTGCTACAATCAAAATTTTGTTTGTGCCAGAAAGTACAGAAGGTGTTGCAGAAGGCCAAACAACAGCTGAGACTCGCGACACTGCGCAGGTAAAATAAAGGCTATATAACATGAAAATATTACTAGTGACATTTTCAGATAACGCTGACCATCAGGACACCGTTTTCGGACTATATGAACAGATGTATGGCGGTGAGCATGATATTTATCTACTTGCAATCAAAACTCCAAAAGTCTCCCTTTCCCATAGCGATCATACATGGCTGGTAGATTGTCCTAAGCGCCCCGGAATCGAAAAGAAAACATTTGACTTGCCCACTTTATTTTCCATTGTCCGCAAGGTGCAAAAAGGACATTTTGATGTCATTTTCTTCGAAAGCTTGCACACATGGAATTTGCCAATCATGTTGTTCTCTGGAAAAGCACACACATATCAAGAAATCCACGATGTAATTCCACATAAAGGTGACAAACAGGTAAAAATGGTTGAACTAATGAATAAAGTAGTCACCAAATTAGCGGATACCATTGTACTTGCGAACAAATCCTATATCCCATATCTGCAAGATCATTATCATCTACCATCTTCGCGCATTACATACTTGGAACTTTGGCGTAGGTATCCATCATATACTGAGCCACAATATTCAGGAAAAATCTTGTTTTTTGGGAGAATCAACCCCTATAAAGGAGCCGACAACCTTCTTCTATTAACAGATCTTTGCCCCGAAATAAAATTCGAGATAGTTGGCCGCGTAGATGAACAAATGCAATCGTTAGCCGAACAGTTGCGCGCAAAGCCAAATGTAACTTTAAATGATTCATATGTAACGGACACGCAGATGCGTGACGCTTTTATCAGATGCGATTGGGTCATTTTGCCATACAATTCAGCAACACAATCTGGTGTTATTATTGACTCATACAAGTATAGCCGCCCCGTTATTGCATTTGATGTCGGGGCCATCTCCGAGCAGGTTGCGGCCGGGTGCAGTGGCTATCTTGTGGAAGCCGGAAATATCACAAAATTCGCCGAAACATTGCGTACAGCAGTAGCAATGGATAAAGAAGCATATCACACTATAACTCAAAACGCCTATAAATACGGTTCCCAAAAGTATGCCGTTTCCGGGGCTGTGCCACGGTTTCTACAGATGTTGCTTAAAACCGGACAGGCATGATAATAGCAGGAGGGTATAGCAACTGTGCATTTGATATATCTGGTACAATATTTCAGGCCAGAAAAAGCATCTGGCGGAGATATGGTTGTCGATTTACTTGACGGATTTGCGGCTCATGGCTGGCGTACGGATGTCTTCACACCGACACCGACACGTAATGTCACGGAAGAAGAACGCCGCATTTACAGTACAGATAAAAAAGTTGAGCAGCTGAACGCCGGGAATACCGTCATCCACAGAATGCCTCTTTATCGAGAAGGTAAGGGATTTATAGAAAGAACCTTACGATACTTAATTTTCAGTTGCCAGTGCCTATACCGTGCCATTACTGTTCCGGCGGACTTTATTTTTACCGGTAGTGGTCCTCCAACGCAGGGCGCGGTTGCAGGAATTGCAAAAAAATTAACCGGCAAAAAAGTAATATACAATCTGCAAGATATATTCCCAGATTCATTGGTAAATGCAGGAATCGCAAAAGAACATTCAAATATAGTAAAACTCGGTCGAATACTCGAACAGTTTACTTATAAAAACGCTGATGCCATCATCACAATTTCAGATGACATGCGCGAAAATCTGTTGAACAAGAATGTTCCTCCAGAAAAGCTTTATGTCGTTCACAACTGGATTGATACAGCGCATTTGAACCATGTCGATCGTGAAAATAACACTTTGTTTGATGAATTGCATTTGCCGCGAGGTAATTTCTACATCACTTATGCTGGAAATTTAGGCCATGTCCAAGGAATCGATTTAGTCTTGGAAGCCGCAGAAAGGCTGCAACCGTACCCAGATATCAAGTTTGTTCTGTTTGGTAACGGCAGCGAAGAAGAATCGTTGCGCCTCCTAATCCAGGATAAATCTCTTGCTAATGTAGTGCTATACCCTTTGCAGCCAATGGAACGTGTATCCGAGGTATATAGCTTAGGAAATGTATCGCTTGTATCCTGTAGGAAAGGTACAGGCGGTGCTGGTATGCCTAGTAAGACTTGGACTATTATGGCTACCCGCACACCAGTTCTCGGCTTCTTTGATAAGCCAAGCGAGTTTTCCCGCATAATTGAAGATAATGACTTGGGATGGTGTGTGGAAGCCGGTGATAGCGATGGGCTAGCAAAATGTATCTTAATGCTAAAAGACCACTCGGAGGAATGTTTGCGCCGCGCCAGAAACGCCAGAAATTATGTTGAGGAGAAGGCATCCAAGGGACCGGCAGTCAAACGATACATCCAAATCATAGAAGGTTGTTTAACTAAGGAATAAACTGTATAGGCGGAGAAATTCACATGGCTAGTAAATACTTAATTTCTATTTGCATAACATCCTATAAACGGCTAAAGGAACTAGATCGCTGCTTAAATTCTATTGACTCACATTATGTCGATGATGTGGAAATTGTTGTCAGCGAAGATCACTCACCTGAAAAAGAGAATATTGAGAAACTTGTCAAAGCATTTTCCGAAACCTCACCATATCATGTCGTATTCAATTCTAATGAACAAAATCTCGGGTATGACAGAAATCTCAAGAAATTAATGACATTGGCAAATGGACAATATATTTTCTATCTTAGTGATGATGATTGCCTGTATAAAGGCGCATTGGATAAACTGATTGATTTCATCAGGCAATCAAATGCAAAGTACAGCTTGATTTATTCACCTTTCTGGTATGGACCGGTCAATGATAGTCGGCGCAAGTACGCATCCTCTTTTGCCATTGAGAAGGGGGCTGCTTCTGCAGGGAAATATGTCTATGACTCCATTTTGTTTTCGGGTTTGGTATTTAGAAAAGACTCCATTTGTAAGTTAGACGCAGAGCGCTTTAAAAATCTAAACTATTTTCAGGTCTACATGTTCCTGCATGTGATGTACCATTATGGTGCTTATTATCTGGATGTAATGACAATCAATAGTGTCAGCGATGGCGAAAATGCGTATGGTACGGTCGAATCCAGTAGAGGCGGAAGTAATAAGCAGCAAGTAAATTACCTAGCGGATCGCAATTCCATCTTTTCTAATTTGGAATTTAATAAAGGGTTATTTAAAGCCATCAAGCTGTTTGATGCTGATAATGGAACCACTGTTTTTAATGTGTTCAGCAAGGAATATTCACTGCGCACATTTGGTGGGCTGTGCCGTGCCAGAAAGCAAGGCATTTCCACCTACAGAGAATATTGGAATAGACTTCGTGAGTTGGATATCAGCTATGCTCCTGTCACCTATCTCTACTATTTCATTCTGTTGGTGCTAGGCGCAGATATGTCACAAGTACTTGTTCGCATGCCGCGGTATATACTGGAAAAAGCACGTGGGAATAAGTGAGTTTGGGAGGTTGACCCACTTGAATAAAATATGTGCCGGTATTGTAACCTTCAATCCCGATCCGGTTTTGTTTCAGAAATGCTTTGATGCCATTTCATCACAAGTGGAGCGTGTTTATATTTTTGATAATGGCTCTCGCAATGCAGACTTCTTACGTGAGGAATTCCAATCTAATGCATGTACTGTGATTTCGTTTAGTCCGATGAATGTTGGTATAGCCAAGGCACTTAATGAACTTTGCAAAATGGCAGAATCAGACGCTTACTCGTGGATAGTAACAATGGATCAGGATTCTATCTGTGATGAACATATGGTTGCATCGTTAGCAGCCTATAGGAAACTACCGAATATTGGAATTTTAGCACCTCGCGTAGAGTTTCGCTCCGATGGGCATCTCATTGCATCGACAAAGCCTCAGACTGAAGATGTATTAGAGATATCAGCCTGCATCACAAGTGGCAGTCTGACCAACCTTGGAGCATGGCGAGCAATTGGCGGATTTGATGAATGGATGTTCATTGACCATGTGGACAATGACTTTTGCACAAATTTAGTGTTACACGGATATAAAATATGCCGTGTAGGAGCAGCTGTTTTATATCAGCGAGCTGGGGAAATGAAACACATTAGCTTACCAAGCGGCAAAAAACTAATGTTGCCATATTATTCGGAATTTCGAAATTATTATATTTGCCGAAATACTGTTTACTATTTGCGCAAATATGGTCACAAAATAAATTTTGTGCATGAGTTTGGTGTGTTTGTGTACAGCCAATTGGTAAAACTGATTTTTGAAAACAATCGCATACTTACAATTCGATCGACTCTGCATGGAATACGAGATGGTTTGCTTGCAAAAATTGAGGAAGATCCATGAACATTGCGTTGGTATGGATACTGTTTATTATCGGCTTAACGGGGACAGCTTTAGAACTTTTGGGTAAGCGATCCAGTCTGCTCCTACAACTGTTGTATATCGTATCGTTTACTCTGTGCGCAATTTCAAGAATTCTTAGTGTGGACGCAACTAAAGACACGCCGGACCTTGCGGCGTATCTTAAGTATTATTTGACATACGATAACGCATATTTTGAAAAAGGATATGTTGCATTTTGCAATATTGTGCGCTGGATTGCAGGTACGAATTCCATCGCATTGGTTTTTTCCTCAACCATATGGATCATATTGTTTTTTGCTCTAACTGTTTCTATACTGAATAAGCAATATTTTTCAGCAGCTTTAGAGAAAACTATTAACGAAAAAAGAGCAAAGCAAATTTTTATACTTCCGAAAAATCATGTGAATTATTTTTCTACAATGCTGTTTCTTTTTGGTGCTTATTGGGGAATCTGTTACTCTGCCGAAATTATAAGACAAGGAATGAGTAATGTACTGTTATCATTAGCCTTAGCCTTTATCTTGAACAACCAGTGGCTATTTTCTTTCTTTTCCTTCTTAATAGCTCTTAACTTTCACAGATCGTCCATTATGTTCTTCCCTGCCTTACTGTTAATACTAGTTTTAAAGAAATACCCATCAAGGAAGAGCTTTTATGTTTGGTTTGCAATTTTGCTTTGCGCGGATATTATAATTCAAAACACAGCATTACTAGACATCGAGTTCTTTGTGAAAATACTCGGATGCTTTCAGGGCAATCCCTATGTGTCGAGATTTTTTGAGTACATTAATACGGATGCAGGCAACTATTTTACAACACAGTACATAACATACCACTTTTTTGCGCTCCTAATGCTGCAAGGAGACTTTGAAACGGGTAATCGAAAGAAAATCGCCTTGATTTATTATATGGGCCTGACTTTCGGAACACTGTTACAGAAAAGCGTGATTTATATGCGCATTCAGTGGGTATATCTACCCGTGGTTATTTTGGCGCTGTACTACTATATTAAAGATGACCGCACGCAGTCTGATAGAGTGAAATTCGGTATTGCAACAGCATATTCCGCATTGCAGACAGTTATGGCAGTACGATACCTGGGCGGTTACATAATATGATAATGTAAGAAAGAATGTTGGTATGTACATATGCAAAAGAATCTTGCAAAAAATTCAGTTTTTAACATCTTATATAAAGGTTGTAATGTTGTTTACCCTATGTTGGTGTCGGCATATATCTCTCGTATCTTTAAGGCAAGCGGTGTCGGGCAGATATCGCTTGCCATCAACATTATCACTTACTTTACAATCGCTGCATCTTTGGGTTTGCCAAACTACGCAGTCAAAGTGCTCGCGGGCGCACGAGATGTTAAAGAGCAACTAAATCGACGGTTCAGCGAACTGGCAATAATTGTAGCGTGTTCGTCCCTAGGCGTCAGCGTCTTGTATTATGTTTCTATGCTATTTTATTATGGTGCTGGAACAGATGGATACCGAATTGCAATGACCTTGGGTCTAATGCTAATTTCTAATATTTTCAACTATGACTGGTTATACGAGGCGGTTGAGTCTTTTGAGTTTCTAGCAATCCGCACAGTCGCTATCAAACTGACCGCATTAGTAGCCATGTTCCTTCTGGTCAAAAGTAAAGATGATTTTCTGATCTATTGCCTAATTTATTCACTTGTAACGGTTGCAAACAACTTAGCAAACGGCCTCCACGCACATAAATATGTACATTTCACAAAAAAAGATCTCCACTTTGCCCATCACATGAAGCCTGTAATGGTCCTGTTTGCCGCAGCATTTGCAACTGAATTATATACCCTTTTGGACTCTACGATGCTGGGCATTATGTGCCCGTCAGAGTATTTAGGTTATTATTCCAACGCATCACGCGTAGCGCGTGCCGCATATGGTGTGATTTTTGCTGCGACGGCTGTCTATAACCCCCGGCTTGGCTACATATATACTACCGGGAATAGAGAAGATTATAAGACTTGCTTTCAACAGTATTATAACCAAGCAATGTTTTTGGCTGTACCAGCGGCAGCCGGACTTTTTCTACTAGCCAAACAGGTTGTAGTGGTTTTGTTTGGTACCGATTTTGAACCCGCTGGTTTCACGCTGCGAATTCTATCTATCCTGATTATTGTTTTCACATTGGCCACTGTGTTTGGCCATGTGCCTCTTGTAATCTATGGAAAGGAAAATGTAATACTTGTGGCAACAATCATTGGTGCTGTAACAAATTTTTCAATTAACAGCTTGCTGATACCACATTATATGAACAATGGCGCAGCTATTGCGTCTGTTGTCAGCGAAGTCCTTGTCACTGCAATTTTGATGTACGGTAGCACACGAGTTATGCGAATTCACATCTTGAACAATGATATTGCAGCTATTGCACTAGCAACAGGCGCAATGACCATTGTCATTGAACTGTTGAAGCAAACTCTTCACAGCGATTTAATGTGCCTGCTCCTTTGTGTGATTGTTGGTGTGCTGGTGTATTTCATAATAACAACCTTGATGGGTAACAGACTAGCGAAAACAATTCTTGCGTATGTGCGGCGTATCCTATCTTAATAAAACCTGCGATAATGACTGGTAGGTATCTCTATGGAAAATGATTATTATATGATAGACTTTCAGGAAATAAAAAAGCTCCTCTGGAAAAAACGAAGTTTGATATTAGCATGCGCTGTGTTCTTTGCGCTAGTTTTCACTGTGGCCAGCTATAATAGAACAAAAAGTGAAAAAGAACTGTACGCAGCTGAAGCAGCGATTGTTGTTATGAATAGCACTTCAAGTGTAAATAACTCTGAGGACAACTCAATTAACCAGTCGGAGGCATTAAACACTTATGCAGAAATTTTGAAAAGTGCAGATATCCTGCAACTAATGGTTGACACCCTAAACCTGTCATATACTTATGACGAGATGCGCAGTATGATTACTGTAGAACCTGTATCTCAATCATTTGTCATCAACATCCGCACAGTAAGTACAATATCACTTGAAGAAGCGGATGAGATTTGTGACTACCTGGAGCGCATTGCGCCCGATGTCATCAGTCGTTATGATAAGCAAGTCAATGTGCAGACAATCTCTAATGTTCATAAGGTGGATACCCCGCAGAAACGAAAAATAACGCCAATAACAATGCTCATCACTTTGGTGCTAGGTACTGTTGTAGGCACATGTTTTTCTATGGCATACATAATTATAAGAAGGTTATTGGATGATACAATCCATACTTCTGATGAGGTCGAGCATTATCTAGATAGAAAAGTTTTAGGAGTTATCCCAAAGCCAGAGAAAGGGAAATCGCATCAAAAATGTGGTGAACAATTAAGGGAAGCATACCGTACCCTGTGCTTCGGGCTTCGCTTTGCTACCAATGATGAAAGCCATCGTTCTTTTCTACTGACTGCAGTAGAAAAAGGTACGAATCTTGTTGATCTTGCAGAGCATATAGCGTTGGAGTTTTATACTAAACAGAAGAAAACATTACTGATTGATTTCAACTTACATAATAAAGCGCTTCTGCCATCTAATGCAGTAGGTGTTGTTGATATATTATTAGATAAGGCTTCATTTTCCGACAGTGTTGTGAAGGGGGAAAAATACGATATCCTACCAGCAGGCTCTCTGCAAGAAGAATACGACAGATTCATAATTGAAGAAGGAGCTAATAAACTGCTGAAACAGGCAAAAGAACAATACGCTTATACGGTAGTAATTGCTCCAGCGGCAACTCTTACGGTAGATGCTGCTCTTTTAGGTCGTCAGACTGATGGTGTCATACTTGCGCTGGATACAGGAAAAACACAGGCAAAAAGTGCTCGGTATTCTATTGATCGCTTAGAATGGGCGCACACCAAAGTGCTTGGAATAGTGCTGACCAACTACGATACGCATGTTGCCACAGAACGAGACAGTTTATACTATAATACAGCACAATAAATCAACTGATAAAAGGCGTGAATATTTAATGGTTTCAACTCGAAGCTTGTTAGCCTATTTAACGGCCGATGAGGCAAAAGTGATATATTTTATTTTTTGCTGTGTAATTGTACTGATGCTATCTACGCAATGTAAGCAGCGTATTTTTGTAGAGCTGCGCAACAAAGTGGTCTTCCCTGCCATTTTACTTTTAATTTTTGTACTTAACCCTGTATCTGCGCACCTATTTGTTTCTAGCAACATGGAAACACAATCGTTACGTTTTATATGGTTGATTCCAACGACAATTCTTCTAAGTTGTGTAACGGTACTACTAATATATAAGTTTTGCAAACGGTGGGAACGAATAATCGCAGCAGGAATGATGTCCATTGCAATATTCGCATGCGGAAAAAGCATCGCCAGCATCAAGAGCGTGTGGACATGGAACACACCAAACTGGTATAAGGTTCCACAGTCAGTTGTCGAACTATGTGATTACATAATGTCGGACAGTTCAATTGAAAGCAAAGTAGTTGCCTTCCCTTTTCCCTTGAATCTTTGGGTGCGCCAATATCAGCCAGGCATTATAATGCCTTTTGCATGGGATGTAACGGAGTGTCAAGATCTTCATGATGCCATGGAAGAAGATCCCATCAATTTAGATCATGTTTCTTCCTTGGCAGCAGATTTCGGCTGTACTTATGTTGTTCTGCAGGCAGATGCAAATTATATTGGCTGCATGGAAGACTACATCGAAATTTGGCGTATCGATTTAGAAGATGAAATAAATGTACCCTATTACAACGACGAATATATTCTTTACCGAGTAAAAGAGGAAAAATGTAATGACCTTGGCATATCTTAGTATTGTTTTACTACTAGTCTTATTTATAATACCGTATGGTATGGGATGCATCTTGATTAAGAGCAAAGAGCTGTGTTTGACATGGATGGGAGGTTTCTTTGTCAGTCTATGTGCATTCGAAGTTCTAGCCTTGATCTTTCATGCAATTTATGGAAGCCTTCATGTAATGGTTATACTTTGGTGTATGTCTTGTGGCAGTCTTGCTTGTTTGGGTTTTTTTCGAGGGAAAAAGCCTGATAACCCTCTAAGCAAAATAGCATTTTCAGATTGGAGTCGGACAGAAAAAATCTTACTCCTTCTAGCTGCCATCTTAATTCTATTGCAAACATTAAATAATGTACTGAATACTACCTACCGAAATTGGGATGATGAGACCTACTGTGCAAATGCAGTGGGCAGTTGGTATACAGATAAAGTAAACCGATGCGCTCCTCAATCCGGCATATATCGGAATGCATTTTATGATAAGAAGTATACGCTTGCCGCATGGCCAATTTACAGTTCTATGTTGGCAGTCTTATCCCATGTTCACCCAGCAATTATATATCGCACAGTCCTACCACTATTTGAAGTGCCATTTGCATTCTTTATAATTTATTTGCTTCTTCGACATTTCTTTCCAAATAATCGGAGCGCGGCTTTATTGGGATTGCTTTTCAGTCAGATGTTCATATTCGTTGCAGCAGAAAACAGTAGTATCAGTAAAGAGTGGTGGCTTGTTGCAAACTGCTGGACAGGAAAAGCACTATCTTTCCACATTATTAGTCCTCTGATTCTTTGGCTATTATTTCGCATTGAATCAGAGCAAAGTACTGTAGAAAGAAACAAACTATGGTATGTTCTGATAGCAGTTTGTGGCGCAAGCTGCCTGATTGCTGCCTCGATGTTTATGACCGTTCCATTGCTACTAGCAGTTTGGGGTATTTTTTATCTACTTCGTATAAAAAGTACCAAGAATTTACTTTCTGAATTTATAAGACTAGTTATATGCGCTGCGCCTACAACTCTATGTGCTATAATCCTTATTCTAAAATAAGCTATCGCTGGGCAGTAATCTGCCCCCCAAGTAAGTATTGTTGGATTAAGCTTGTCACACGATGTCAGCACATGAGGATGCGAATGAAAGTATCGCTACAGAAACCAAAGAATAAGTACGCTTGCAGAAAGAATTTTCTTGTCAATCCTCGTATGAGCGCTTCAAGCTATAGCTAAGCCAATCCCGAGTTAGTAGTATTCATCAAAGAGAATACACTTCCTCCTTTAATGTTAGTAACCAGTATCCGAACTCCAGGCAATTTCGTCTACTGGTTAGGAATTTCCGTAATGAAGATGTTTTGCCAGCTCACTTCTTATTTTGTGATGGGAACCCCCTTTCAATTCTCGCTTTGGTCACACTTTAGGCCTATTAATGCATGACTAATGCTTCGTGTAAGATTGCAAATCTCCTTGGAATAGATTTTCTTGCAGTTGCTTAAATTCAACACTTTATACCAGTTTACACATCCTCACACTTGATGAAAATGTTCTTGCACATTTTCATCAGTTTCAACAACATCAAATAGGCACCGTATGCAATGCACCCTATAAAAAATGTTGCTACTGTGTAACCGATTAGTTTTCCAGAAAACTCCAAAACACTTTTATTCAAAAGTGAAATCCAGTCTTGCTTATCCCAAACACTATAGAAGAACTCATTATCATGAATCAAATACACCATAAATGTTGCACTTCCAATAGAATTCACGGTTTCACATGACGGTACTGGACAGCGCTTGAATATTTCAAAAACAATTACGCCGGCCAAAACAATAAGGACATGGAAATTATCAAATGTCGGTATACTCTGGATAAAATCTCCTTGCATCCCGTTTTTATAATAATTCTCAATATTTTGCGACGTAATGTTATAATACGAAATATACTCTATAAAAATAAGAAGCGAGGGAACTTAAATGTCTGCATTTGATAACGCTACTCTCATGATTACTGGTGGTACCGGTTCTTTTGGATCAACCGTTCTGAAACACTTTCTGAATTCTGACATAAAGGAAATTCGCATCTTTTCACGCGATGAAAAAAACAAGATGATATGCGTCATGAACTTCAGGCCAAACATCCCGAAAACTCCAAGAAAGTAAAGTTTTACATCGGCGATGTTCGCAACCCACAATCTATCTGTGACGCTATGCCTGGTGTTGACTACATCTTTCACGCTGCCGCTCTGAAACAGGTTCCGTCCTGCGAGTTCTTCCCAATGCAAGCCGTCCAGACCAACATCATAGGTACTGACAATGTCTTACACGCTGCCATTGATGCGGGTGTCAAACGTGTCGTCTGCCTGTCCACTGATAAGGCAGCCTACCCCATCAATGCGATGGGCATCTCCAAAGCAATGATGGAACATGTCATCTTTGCAAACGCGCGCGTGGCAGCCGAACGCGACGGTACAACAATATGCTGCACCCGTTATGGCAATGTCATGTGCAGCCGTGGTTCCGTCATTCCTCTGTTCATTGATCAGATTAAGGCTGGCGCCCCTATCACTATCACCGATCCCAATATGACTCGCTTTCTGATGAACCTAGACGAGGCTGTGGATCTAGTCATGTTTGCTTTCCAACACGCCAACCCTGGCGATTTGTTCATCCAAAAGGCCGATGCTTCCACCATTGGTGATCTAGCCAAGGCTGTCCAACAGCTTTTTGGTGACACTGGTACGAACATCATCGGCACCCGTCACGGAGAAAAGCTATTCGAGACTCTGATGACTCGCGAGGAGCGTCTGCGTAGCGAGGATATGGGCGGCTACTACCGCGTGGCGGCCGACAACCGCGACCTGAACTATGACAAGTTCGTGGTTAATGGTAAAGTACAAACCATGGCTGATGAATCCTACACTAGTCACAACACTACCCGCCTAGATGTAGAAGGCACCGTCGACAAAATTCTAACCACCGAATATGTCCAACATGTTCTGCAATCTGAATTATGAACAATGAAACGCTATTGCTGCAATAGAAGTCGTGGCGAGGTCTTCACCCGAAGCCGCCGCGAGGTTCATGATACCCTCGATGCCGTTCAACATATCCCCCATTTTCCATCCGGCCATGGCCATGTATTCCATCGCTGAAGCCGCCTCGGATGCGGAGAACTTTGTTGTTAGAGCCGCCCTATTTTGTTCCGGACAATATACGCTGTCTGTGACAGTAACATTCGCAACAACTGCATATATCGGAGTCAAAACCCTACTTGCACGGAATTTCAGCCCCACTTTCACGCGCTAAAGCCACCAATTGACGATATTATGTCGATTAGTACATATGAGTACGAAAAAAGACGGTTAGATAAGAACCTGAAGAAACAGATGGAATTGAATGAAAAATAAGAATATCGTCTAAACATAGACCCTTGGAATAACAATTTAGGCCGTGTGGATATATATATCCACACGATAGCTGCTCAAAACTTCACACATCTCTCCGTGGCGAACAGCAGGCAACGGTCTTATGACTGGCTGAGATGAGAAGGAAAAGGTAGGGGTTCTACTATGAAGTTATATCATAAAATTTTTAAGAGCCATGCTGATATGTCAGTATATCTTGAAAATATGGATTCACTTATCTCATACGATAAAGATCTTTTAAATCGTTTAACCAATGCTCGTAATACGGATGAGCTTCGTAATGCAAAGCGCTCTATTTTGAGAGATTTTCGTGATATTTATGCTTTTGACGCAAATGATGCAGAATTCCCAGAACCTATAGGACATTTTGATAACGGGAAAGATAAAATTAGGTTTATCCGAAAGAAAATATTGCTGCAGGACATGGCTTTCTATCTTGGCAGCGTGTACAAAAAGTACCATTCTATAATTTATCAGACGCATAATAGATTGCCGGAAATCGAATTGAAAAAATTGGCGATAGATTATAACGAGATATACCGAAAAGCAACGGAAGATTACATTACTGCACTTGTTACAGGAGGACAGCACGCCGTGACAGCCAGTTTCGTATTGCCGTCGCTGATTGAGCAAGGATTAGGAATAGCACTACAAAATAGGATGCTGTTCAAGTGCATAATGCAGTTGAACAATTTGACGGAAGAAGAAAAGAAAATAATTGAGCCGTTCTTGCACAATGATAAGGTATTTTTCTACGGGACAGAAAAATTTGCCATGGAAAAGTTATACCGACTCTTTGTGGAAAATGGTGTCTTAAAGAATGCCCCAGATAATGAAATGATATTGACAGGTGTGGCACAAAAAGGAAAGAAAAAATCGCCTCGGACGCTGGGCAGATTACTGAATAGCGATTTTTCGAAAGAAGAAATACGCACGGAATATTTGGAGCTTCTGAAAAATTTCTTTGTTGAGCTCAATATTAGAAACTGCATCATGCATGGACTGGGAGAGACGTTTGACTATCTTAACATTGGATTGGTAGCCATTATGTTCCAAATGCTGTGGGATATAGTTGAGTGCGAGATATTTAAGAATTAATAGCGAAAAAGGGGTGAATTGGATTTGACAATTAAGTTTTCAATGGATCGTATTAAAAATATGGATCAGCTCTATACATGGACATCTACTTATTCAGATGTGCTGGAGGATTTTGTAAAAGCAGAACTATATCATGGAACAGACTATTGCAAACAAGTTATTACGGACGTACTGTCTGCTATAAATTGGGAGCCGCAAGAATATCTTGGAGAATTGGGTCAGATTGCAAATGAAGTGTTCAAGGCCAATTCACCGGAAGGAGCAGTTTATCGTATTGAGTTTGCAATCAATACATATGAGAAAAAAGTTGCAAGGCTTGAGTGTACGATTACAGGACATGAAACCGAGAATTACGATCAGAAACTCGAAGAATTAAAGATTGCATTAAAAAATAGGCTAATTCAAGATTGGGATGTGTGTACATGGCTGGTTGATATGCAGTCTGCACATCTTTGCAAAGAAGCATATGAAAAGGCATTCATTATTGAAAATAATCTTCGCGCTTTTGCAAGTAAGATTCTGATTCATTTTCTCGGAATTGACTGGATTAAAAGTGCTGGCTTAGAAAACGAGGCAGAATCGGTCAAAAATCTAAAAGGAAAATTTGTTAAGCGTGTGCCAGAGTTTGTCAGGATAAATACGGACTTTTTATCTATGACTTTAGAAACACTTGTGAAGATTATATTCAAAGGGGCAGTATATAAAGACGATGATGTTGTCTTAAGTAGAAGTGATTGCGAAAAGATTTGGAAAAAAGCAGGTAGCGGAATATCGGAACAAGGTATTTTTGATTACATTAAATCAAAACGTGTAGTAGAAAAAAATATTTGGGAAGATTTGTTTGTTCCATTCATTGATGAGCCGGAAAAATTTAAGGAAGCGGCACATAATTTTATAGAAGATAGAAATCACGTTGCACATAGCAAGGTTTTATCATGGAGTGCTTATCAAGTTATTCTAAAAGATTTTGAAAATATGGATGAGCAGATACGAAACGCTGATGCCAAATTCGATATGGAAGAGATATCAGATGAACTATTAGACACATGGAGTGTGGAAGAAGAACAACAACGAAATGAAAGAGAATATTATCGTGATCGTTTAGCAAATGAAACTGGAATTGATATTTTGGATGGAAGCGATATAGAAAATCAATTTGATGAAACGCTCCAAGATTTGTATGATGCCGTTTTCCAGCAGTACCATTTAGATGTGTGTTACGAAATATCTGATTTTCAGATACCGAATGAGGGAACTTGCTTTACGGTGACATCCCCGGTACTTGAGGAAGGTTCACTGCGAGTAGATGTTTTTGCTAATTATATCATCGATGATGACCTTGGCGTAGATAGTGTCTGCAAAATAGAATGCAGAGATGGGGAAGGAAAAACTATTTGTTCGGCAGAAATCAGCTTCCGTAATGGAAATGGCCATGAAGGAGAGGAAGGACTTATGGAAGCTGATGAAGATTCTGAATATGATACTTCTGAACTAGAGGAACTTCGTGAAGAATTGTTCGAGTACATTGATGAAAAGCTGAACCCATATCCTGGAAAATTGGATGCGCATGTGTACGAAAATAAAGGCGATAACGCATGGACAGCAGATTTCGCTTGCAGCCAGTGTGGGAAATTTGGTGTCTCTATCCATGAGGAGTTTCTGCCAATTGGTCGTTGCTGTTATTGCGGTTGGGACAATGAACTGGAGAAGTGTGATCGATGTGGCCAATTGGTGGATGTAGACGTTTTAGAAAACGGACTTTGCCCATCCTGTTCGGCATACGTTGATAAGCAGTAAGCAAAAGGAATGCATACAGGTATCTAAAGAGGAAGGAAAAGGGAGGCAGTAATATGGACCAAGAATTGTTCAACCCACAGTCTTCGTCCGTGATCTCCTCCCGAATCTTGTACACACCGTCTGCGTTTGCCCGGACATCGTTACTGCATCTGCAAGAGGTTGGATCGTTGCAGGCTATCCACCAGCATACATCGACCAGAACAAACCTGCCCTCATTTCTTTGCTTTGTTGTTCTGTCAGGCACCGGAAGCCTTACCTATGAGGGACAGACTTATCAGCTGGGCGAGGGAGACTGTGTGCTCATTGACTGCCGAAAGGCCTACAGCCATTCCACCTCGGATGACCTTTGGTCGCTCCAGTGGTGTCACTTCTATGCGCCATCTCTTCCAGCCGTATATGAAAAGTATAAAGAGCGTGGTGGCCGTCCTGTATTCCACCCGGCGGATATAAAAGCGTTCACTACACTTCCATGCCAAAGGTTTATCTTGCGGATGGACGAAACTTCCTCAGAGTCCGAAAAGATGTTCTTTCTGACATAGGATATCCAGATAAAGAACTTCCTGCTGAGGATGCCATTACAGAGTATATTCCCGGAGAAAAGAGCAGCGCAATCTTGATTCGTCAGAACCTACTGCCGGATAACGATAAACAGTCCTTTTACTGGTTTCTCTGGCACGAACTTGGGCATTGGTATACTAGAAACACCGAACCCGATGATTTGCGACGCTATAGTAATCCGAATCTTCTTGATGCTGTCACGCTCAGTGATCGCCTTCGCGGTGTCAATACTACTATCACACAACTCAAACAAGATGGGTACTGGTTCTGGCAGGAATTTATTGCCGAGGCAATCTCACAGTATGTTTCCGGAGAATATAATGCACAGCAATTCGACACTTCTCAGCCAATTGAATGGCGTTCTAGCGCCTATCTTCCCATTATACTTTATCTCGATTCAATGCTTGATGCGGCATTTTCTCCTGATGATTTAGTAGACGAATATGCTCTCTCTCATTATGTTGCCAACCTTTTCATGCGCGATGTAATTGTCCTGTTCGAAAAGGCGGCTGAAGCCGGAGAGCTTATACCTGATACCATCGATGGTTTTGAAATTCCAAATGTTCCGGATGCTTCGATGGACCCGACAAGGATTTCTGATATTGAATTCGAAGAATTTCAGCCTGCTATGCGGGAGTTACATAAATTATTAAAGTGCCAAGTACAAAAGGAACGCTTCTGGGAAGTTGATGAAAACTTCCTGTTAGAACTCGGAAGGCACATCAAGAAACTTCGGGATATTAAGATTCAGATTATTGCCACTATCGAGTTGGAGAATCAGTACGATGACACCAGTGTATAAAACAACTGACGCCCTACTTTCTGACTACAACAGCCTACCGGAAATCGAACAGAACCGTGTCGGAAAGTACCTCAAGAATCTGGTTCGGATTCATAAGTCTATAGCATCACTCAACTTTGCCGATAGGCAGGTAAACTGGGAACTGAGCAAGCAGGGAATCAAGCCTTACACCGAAGCTGAAGAAATCAAATGCAGCTTCGGTGGCAAGTCCAGTAATGAAGTTGAGAAGATAATCGTTGCTTCGGATGATATCTGTATCTGCAACGTGTGTGTGTTGGACTGTGCAGCGAAGTGCTGCAAGAGGGAATGAGCAAGAAATAAAGTAAGAATCACAGAGGGGGAGGTTTGCAAAATGTCGCAGCGTCGTGTATTTTCTTGTATAGACCTGAAAAGCTATTACGCTTCAGCGGAATGCTGCGCCCGTCACCTCGACCCTCTTACCACGAATCTGGTCGTGGCTGATGCAAGCCGCACAGAGAAAACCATCTGTTTGGCCGTATTCCCTTCCCTCAAGGCATACGGAATTCCCGGCCGCGCACGGCTGTTTGAGGTCGTGCAGAAGGTCAAGGAGGTCAACGCACAGCGGTTGAGAGAGGCAGTACGATTAAGAAAAGCTGTGTATAAAAATGGAGTTCCCACCTTCGCGTCTTCTTCCTACGACTCAACTGCTCTCTCCGACCCGTCCATTGCAGTCGATTACCTTATCGCACCGCCCCGGATGGCATACTATGAAAAGGTATCTCGCCAGATTTACGGCATCTACCTGAAATACATTGCATCCGAGGATATTGTGGTATATTCCATTGATGAGTGCTTTTTTGATCTTATATCTTACCTGTCTCACTACCACATGTCAGCACATGACCTCGTGAAAACGATGATTCGGGAGGTTCTCTACACCACAGGAATCACGGCCACCGCCGGGATAGGGAGCAACTTATATTTAGCAAAGCTGGCAATGGACATCACTGCCAAACACGCCGCTCCCGATGCAGATGGTGTGCGTATTGCTGAACTGGATGAAGAGAGCTTTCGCTATCTCCTCTGTGATCACAAACCACTCACCGACTTCTGGATGACCGGTCCCGGCACAGTGAAGAAGCTGGAGAAACACGGCATCCGCACGATGGGTGAACTTGCACGATACAGCCTGAACTACCAGGACATCCTATATAAGGAGTTCGGTGTCGATGCTGAACTGCTGATTGACCATGCTTGGGGTCTGGAGCCCTGTGGCATGAAAGAGATCAAGGCTTATAAACCGAATACAAATAGTATCAGTGAGGGACAGGTGCTCTCCTGCCCTTATCCATATGACAAAGCACGGATCATCGTACAGGAAATGGCGGATAGTCTTATCCTCCAACTCACGGATAAAGGTCTTGTCACAGACTCTCTTACAATAGATATCGGCTATGACCGGGAGAACTGTGATAACGGAACCTACCACGGCCCGATACACATCGACCACTATGGGCGCACCATTCCGAAAGGCGCTCACGGTAGTGTAAGGCTGGACAATCCGACCAACCTCGGCAGTCAACTCATCAAGGCGGCCACTACCCTATTCGACCAGATTGCCGATAAGACTCTGACCGTGCGACGGATCACCATCGCAGCCAACCGTGTGGTCAAGGACGAGGGCATCCTCCAAGTTGATCTGTTTACGGACACGACCAAGCTGGAAAAGGAAAAGCAGCTCCAGGAGGTCATGCTGGGGCTAAAGAAGAAATTCGGCAAGAACGCCGTGCTGAAAGGCACGAACTATCTGGATGGTGCGACAATGAGGGAAAGAAACAAGACTATTGGTGGACACAAGGCAGAGTAAGGAGGATTTCGAATGAAACGTTGTATTTTCTGTGCTCGAACTGATAACGAATTCGATGGCAAAAACCAATGGACAGTTGAACACATCATTCCAGAATGTCTTGGAAATTCCACTTTAATTCTAAGGAATGTCTGTAAACAGTGCAACAGCAATCTCGGAACCTATGTTGATAATTACTTTGTCAATCATCATTTTATAAAGTCCTCGCGGCAATTTTTCCAGCCGCGTAGTCAAAATGGCGTTATTCCAAATGCTTTTCAGGAGGGTGTGACTGAAGACGGGCAGCGAATTCGGGTGGATGAGAATTTTGTGCCGTCTGTAGTTCCTTCCATTATACAAGACGGCAATAAAATAACTATTCACGCCAACTCGGTCGAGGAAGCTCGCACTATGGCCTCAAAGAAACTAAAAAGGCTTCATGCTACACCGGAACAAATTCAGAACTATATTTCCAAGATAGATGAGTCACTCCTTCAGGAACTTCAACCAGAGATTCGTTACGATATTACGCTAGATATCAATCGCTTTCTCTTGGAAGCTCTAAAAATCGGATATGAATACGCTCTATTGAAATTCGGTGACGCCTATTGGGACGATCCAACCGCATTGAAAATTCGCAATCGACTTAATTGCGCTATTTCCGGTAAAATGCAGGACACTTGTGAAAGGCCACCCGAAGCTAGTTATGTTCCCGACTACTTAATGCAAGGATTAAGTCGAACGCCACTTATTGGCGCACATTGGATTTCAATAACGTCTACGTTGCATAATCAACTTGTTGCACATATCATTTTATTCTTTAACCCTGTTTCATCGTTTCAAGTTCTACTTTCCGAACAAGCTGATTGCTATTTAGAAAACGGTCAAATACTAGAAGACTTTGTTGAGTTGCCACATAAAGGTGGAATAGACTATGACAAACCACAAGAATACACCGGAAGGCAGAGTTGTCCAAAGTAAATATGCCGACCTGCTTTCCCTCTCCCGGTCGGCTCCCATCAAACCACGAATGACCATCCAGAACCGAGCCAAGATTTTCTCCCCTTTCGCCGCCTTACGAGGTTACGAAGATGAGATTGCTTCCGAGGGCAAAGACCACCTGAAAGTCCAGCGTGTCGAACTGTCGGAAGAAGAAAAGGCCAAGCTGTCCGACACACTCTGTCGTCTCAGGAAAGGCCAGCCAGTTTCTGTCCGGTACTTTATCGGCGGCTACTACGAGGATATTTCCGGTACAGTTGAGGTCATCGACTCAATTGCCAGTGAACTGCGAATCTCGACCGGTACAAAGACTTCTCTCGGCAAAGACCTATCGACCATCATCCCGTTTGGTGATATACTTACTTTGACGGAGGTGACTACCCCATGAGCTACTTTTACTGCGATGCCTGCCATTATTGCTTCTCAGCAGATGCCCTGCCTGACCGCTGCCCTGACTGTGGGGCACAAACCTATAAGGGGAAGCCTGCGGTTCACTTGGCGAGTAAAATGGAAATAGAGGAACTGCTCAGAATACAGAAAGAGGAGGGCAGACAAAATGAAAGCACATAAGTATTGGTCACTCGGAGCACTTGCCTGCATGGCAGGGTGCTTCTACACAGGTTGCAAGAAGCTGATGCAGGCTCACAAGTATTTCGCTTGCGGCTCTCTGATCTGCATGGGCATGGCAATCTACTCCGGTCACAAGATGATTGCGCCCAAGAAGAAAAAAAGCTGAAGTACCGGAAGAATAACACACAGCCATAACAAGCAACGCACTGAACTCCTAGAGTTCACTATTGCATTTCATATCCTTCCGGTGTACAATTCATATAAACCAATTTAATTTATAGGTTTTGTTGGGAGGTTTTTCACATGGCAAAGGATCGTATTGAAAGCAAGTATGTCACTGTAGCTCCCGGTGTGGAGTTACACATCTTGGAAAAGGGTGAGGGCAAGCCGCTGGTTTTCATTCCCGGCTTGACCTTCTCCGGTGAGATTTTCAAACACCAGCTGGAGTACTTCTCCTCCAAGTACCGTGTCATTGCCATCGACCCTCGCGGTCAGGGATATTCTGCCAAGACTGTAGACGGCAACGATTACCTGACTCACGGCCGAGATGTTGCAGGTCTGATCGATGCTCTGGGTCTGGAAGACATTGTCCTGATTGGCTGGAGCACTGGCAACCTCGATACCTGGAGTTATGTGCAGCAGTTCAGCAAAGACAAGCTGCACGGCATTGTGACTATCGATATGTCTCCGCTGCCGCTCTCCCCTGACCCGAAGTGGTGGACTGAGGGCACGATTGAAGGACTCTCGCAGGTCGCCACTCAGGTGTTGACTTCTTCGCAGGGCTGCCGGGAGTTCTTCAGCGAATATGCAACCGGCGTGATGATTCAGCATGAGATGAAACCCGATGAACTGGAATACTTACTGGATATTTCCGGCCGCACTCCGTACTGGATCTGCCGCCAACTGTTCTGCGATGCCGTGTTCTCCAACTATCTGGATACTGCAAAGGATGTCGGTGCAACCATGCCGAGCTTGATGTTTATTGCTGAGCATTGGCAAGATGTTGCAAAGCCTTTTGTCGAAACTCAGCTTCCCGGTTATGATACCTATGTCATGGGTGGTCACCTGATGTTCTATGAATACCCGGAGAAATGGAACGGAGTCTTGGAGGACTTCCTGAATAAACTGTAATATAATTCCTACCGTCTGTGGCTCAACACCATAGGCGGTATTTTCATGTGAACTCTAGGATTTCATGCTGGTGACAGTGAATACTTGAGCCACTTTTGCTAACGAATACTTGAGCCGTTTGTAGCATTTGTGACAGCGAACACTTGAGCCCCCTTACAGCCAGAAGGCTTCTTTTAATTCCTCGATTTGGTCATATGGGAAGCACTCCCCATTTCCTTCGTTGTCTTCCAGATACTTCACGATTTGCTTTGCCAGCTCGATTCCCTGCTGGCTGTGTCTCACACCACCGTCCTCCTTCTGCACAGTCTCCCCCACTTTTCTTGCCGCCCACACTTGGTCGTAGATTTCCAACTGAGAAATCACCTTGCTCACGCCGGAGTTATAGGCGGATTCATTCTTTTCGGTGGGATAGCCGAGTGAGCCATGAAGGGAATAAAGTTGCCACATAATAATGTCAGCATTCAAATCCATCGGCACATAAATTCTCACGTTGTCGTTCGGGAGGATGCCACCCTCTGCCGCTTTCTTTCCGGTGATTGCTTTTGCCGTATCATCTTTTGTTTCGTAGGGCACTTTCCCTGCCAGCGACAATTCGTTGACATAGAGCACATCCTTCGGGATAGGGTAGATATCTAAGTTGTGACGCATATTAGACCTCCTCGATGGTTAGTTGCATCTAATCGCGCATCTAAAATATACCGTGTGAACTCCTGGAGTTCAGTTTGTCCACACGGCATCATATCACTTCAATTTTTGCAGAATCTCATCAGCACTGACACCCTCGGCCAGCAACTTTTTCACAAGGTTTTCCGCCTCGTTCTTCTTCGCCGCTTCGGTGGCTTTCTGGTCGGCGGCGGCTTTCTTAGCTTCCAGCTTCGTCAGTTCTTTCTGAGCAGACTTGAGAGCAGCTTTTTCTCTTTCAGGTCTGCCTTCAAGGTGTCAATATTAACGGTGATAGAAGTGATTTCTGAAGTGAGGGAAGCGATAGATTCCTGCTTCTCTACAATCTGAGATGCAAAGTCGTTGGTGAACTTGGGACAATTTTTGCTACCTTTGGTTCTGGGCATAAGTTATCCGCCTTTCTATTATGTATTGTGGTTTTAGTATAGCACAGTGGATTAGATAAACTCAACCTATTATGAGTAATCCGGTGAACAGTTAATGCAGAAGCCTGTTCCCCCATCATTTTCAAAACAAATTCCTTTCCCACAGGCTGGGCAAGTTGTATAAACCTGCTTCCACGCATCTTCCTGACTTACATTAGCATAAGGCATTTCATCCGAGAAATTTATAATAGTCATCGGATTTTCATTCGTACGTCGTGGAAGCAATGGATACCAGCTATCCAAAACATTTCCTTTTTCTGTTATGTTCCCCCACCACAAGACAAGTGGACATGTATTAGGCACATTTAAATCTGTTGCACAGAAAGAGCCAAATCCAGCTGACGGGTATAGGTTATATCCCAACGGATACATTCCCTTCTCCGTTCGGCACTTTTGAACAATCTCTATTCCTTTTTTCAGAAATGCAAACTCAACGATATCTCTGTTTTTCATTGAGGAAAATATGCCCGGAAGATAATTCAACCGATTTGTGCGATAAAAATATGGTATAGGTTTTTCTATTCCAAGGCTTCTCTCTAAATTGGTTTTATAGTCTTTAATTATCGGCACATCACTCAAAGCTTTATTAGGCCATAAGCAATCTTGTCTTGGATCCCATACCGTTCCACCGTTAATATTTTCTATCGTTTTATTGTTATGAATTTCATTTATCACATGAATTTTGATATTTAGATTTTTTGCCTTAACTTTTGATGCTGCCTGGCTCTCACTATAGGATTTTCCACTTTCGCAAGAAATTAAATACCATATATCGATTTTGGTACACTCTGAGGCCAGTTCAACGCAACGAGTCAAGTCTTTTATCAATCGGCTTCCCGTAAAAAGTCCATCATCAATATAAATATAGCGTTTATTATCTGCACTTACCTGTGGCTGGACATTAATATCGCAGTTGTACTTCTCCTTTACGAGATTCTGAAGCATCTGAACGAGATTAGTTTGACTCTTTCCTTTTTCCTGCATATCCAAGAAGATAATGTCCTTGAATACTGCATGAACATTTTCATAGTTTTCATCTTGTACAACACTTTGAACTATATTATTCAGAAATTCTTCAATTTTAGTTTTATTAAAATACCATTTCTGGAATACTTGTAATGTCTCTTCCAAAATCACCTTCTGATCATCTACATCAAACTGTGACACCCACTTATGCACATGCTCACTATTTAATTCAATTCCTACTGCCCCTTGCCGAAAGTCTTTAATGATTGCTGATATTGACTGTTCTAATTCTTGTATTTCCATATATATCCCCTAGCGCACGAGCCTCACGGCTTTAGCCACTCAGCATCTCCTAATGGATTCAGTTGTTTTATCGCAGGGCGGTACACATAATTTATCCTTTGAATGTGTCCATCAACACGCTCATATATTGAAGCTTTAGCACAATCGGCCCGTACATAATACAGATTCAACCCATATTGATACTTTCGCTCTACTAATGCATCCTTTACTCTCACAGAATCAGCATTACATGCATCTGATTTCTTTTTTACCTCGCAGTAAAAGATATTTTCTCTTTTCTTTCTTACATGGAGCAAAATATCAGGTGCAATCCATCCCTCCTCATTTCTAGGATGAGGTCTCTTTACACCGTTTCCTTCTCTATTATACTCCAAATCAATGCAGGCCGCTCTTTCATAGCAAGGATCAAATTCATGCTGTAGGTATACTGCTAATCTACCTGCGATAGCTCTCTCTTGAACATCCGTTTCGAACAATGCTACATCTTTTTCATAAAGCCAATTGAACGCCTTTAGTCCAAAGACCAATCAGTTCATTATAATCCATAGCCGCTCATCTACAAGAGGTTATACTTTGCATTCTTAGCCACAGTAATCCATACTGCGTTGCCTGCTACTCACCACGGAGAGGTGTGCAAAGTTTCGAGCAGCAATGGGAGTTCACGTTCCCAGTATATCACAAATCTGCAAATAAATCAGCCTTGTACACGCCTTTTTCTAACATTTTCTTGAAGCTGTCCTTTACGGCTGCGACATCTTCATGGTAGGTCATTCCGTACCAGGTATCGTTGGTCTTCAGTACCTTCACAGACATCTTGCTCTGCTCCAGAAACTCACCGATGAAGATAGGAATCAGATACTCTGCTTTCAGAGGATTACCCGGTACTTCTTTCTCGAAAAACTCTTTGAATCCGTCCTCCAGCACGTCCAGGAAATCAGGAGTCAAGCCCCACATGTTCATGGAAACAAGAGAATTTACATCAACAGCCACGCCGTCTGCCTCTGCTCCATCTGCAGTCTTTACGATGTTCTTGGTCTCCACAACCTCAGTCAAGTTGTTATCCTCGTCCATCTTGCAGATACCACGAGTCACACCGCCGTTATCGGACAGCGTGTTCTTCAGCACAAAGCCTGCCATACAGGACTTGCCACCATTCACCAGATACTCGTGTACAGCCTTGAAGCCTTCCTTGCCATAGTAATCATCTGCATTGATGACGATGAACGGAGTTTTAATTACGTCCTTCGCTGCAAGCACAGCCTGTCCGGTTCCCCACGGCTTTGTACGGCCTGCCGGAAGTTCTCCCGGAATATCGTTAATATCCTGAAAAGCGTAATCCACAGTTACATTGTGAGAAGAGCAAATGGAGGCAATGCGATCACCGATAACCTCTTTAAACTCCTTCTCGATATCCTTACGGATGATAAATACCACATGGTTGAATCCAGCTTCAATCGCATCATGAATTGAGTAGTCCATGATGATATGGTTTGCATCATCGACCGGCTCCAACTGTTTTATTCCTGTTCCAAATCGGCTGCCGATTCCGGCCGCCATGATAAGTAATGTTGTGTTTATTTTTTCTTTCCTATTTTTTAATTAACTAGCATATTATATATATACTGATTAGAACGATTTCTCAATGTATTTAATGTGTGTTCCACCTGTATATAATCAATTTTTCTGTTACCATTGGTTTCTCCATAATTCCTATTGCTCAACCCACACCAATTTAAAATATTATCAATTCTATCGTCTTTTTTTATTTTACCAGTTTGATTCATTGCTCCTACTCGATAAAACTCTTTTTTAAAAATAATGGAAAACGCAATCCCATGAAAAGAATTGGAGCATACACATTCTGCATTTTCAATCAGATTTAAAAAAGCGTCTGGTGCCACATCCCACATGACTTTTATTCCATATTTTTTAGCCTTTATTGCACTATATCCCGTAAAGGGAGTTACAATTTTGCACCCTCCCAACCTCTCAGCTACTCTTACTGTCTGTTTTAATGCATCTTCATCATAGTTGATCGTATAGTCCCGAATAATCTTCTTTTGTAAGCAAAAATGTAGGATCCAAAACGGTCTCAATTCTTCTTTTTGTATGCTTTTCAAGAAATTCTCTTGTATCAATTTCTCTTACTGAAACATTCTCAAATGTCTCCATAGCACTACAAATTCTATCACAATCAACTTCATTTAAATGTGAACCACAGCTTACAGCATATGTAGACTTCTTGGAAATACCCGGAAGAAAAAATGCCTCTGAAAAATCTCTTGCAGTCGTGTTCCAAATCTGATCACTTCCAGCTATAACTAAATCATAGTTACCAGCAATTTTTATCGCTTCCTCTGTTGTAGTACAACGCTTCGTCATTTTTAAATATTTTTCACGCATTTCTGAGAAAGCCAAAAATCTCTTAGATAACGCTTTATAATGCCAGGAGGATATTAAATTTCTTAATATATCCTTTTTAGAATGAATTTTTCTAAAAATAGCATATTGCTGTTGCTGTGATTCTGGTTGAAAATCAATAATCTCATTTTCAACGTTATCAAAATGAGTTGTTATATATTTTTGTAGTGCATAGGCTTGAAGAAATGAGCCGTTATTATTAGGCGCATGAAATGTTATAGTTGCTGTTTTCATATTATTTAACGCCATTAACTATGGCATTCTCTCCTTTCATTTTATTAAAACCGATTCATTACACTTTCAGGCAACAATTTACACAGATGAAATAACAATTTCCCCATATGCCATTTCAGCATATAGAATGGGAGTGCTTTCACTGCTACAACCGGCGGATAGTTTTTTACCGCCTTCTGGACATCAGGATTATTAAGATACTCGACATAAACAGCATAATTTTCTTTTGAAGATGCTTTTGAATTATGGGAAAGCCTCAAGGCAAGCTGAACCGCTGAGAAAATCAAAGTCCCCTGCCAAAATTCATTTGTATTGACTCCGCCTTTCATTGCCATCGAATCAATTTGTTTACGAGCATCAATCAATTTGATTTTATTTCTTGTCATTAAAATCGGATTTCCATTACTCGTAACATTAGCACTTCCTTCTCGAATCGTCAGATAATAAAGGGTACGTTCCTGAACTCCAATTGATTCAGCAAAGAGCAAATAGGTATTGATAAATTTAGTATCTTCTCCCAAAGAGAGAGAAGCATCAAATTGAAGGTTGTTCTTTTTTATCGTTTCAACATCCAACATGATTCTCCAAAGTGCCGTATGCTCTTTTCCAGCGCGCAAACCTCTTTTTCCTTTTAACCACTCATTTACATCCTCGTATGAATGTCCCAGAAAAGAAGGAATCACCTCTTTGGCAATCTGATCGTCCCGGAAACTTCCATGTAACTCAAAGACATGTTCATTTTCCTTTTTTCCTAACACTTTATCTGCATATCCATACAGTACAGCATCCACGCTCTGAGCAATTGCAAAATTCACACAGCTCTCGATCAAATCATTTTCAAATGTATCATCCGAGTCAAAGAAAAATAGTTTTTTCCCTTTAACCCTTTTAAGGCCATTGTTTCTGGCTATAGAAACACCTTGGTTCTTTTGATAATAGTACTCTACGCGATGATCTTCACTCTGATACTCTTTAATTATCTCTGCCGTACCGTCGCATGAGCCATCATCAACAAAGATGATCTGCAAATTTTGATACGATTGTGCCTTTAACGATTCAATCATCGGTTTTATATATTTTTCTGTATTATACGCTGGTATTACAACGGATACCAAATCGCCTTTCTCTAACATCTACTTCCTCCAGCATTTTACCTATGTAACATTTGTTTGATTTTCTGTCGAGTTTCTTTGGGCAAAATCCTTCTAACAATATTTTTTGCTTTCTGTTTCGGAATACGGCACCAAAAGTAAAATTCAACCGCACCATATCCCCATTTTCTATACATATCCAGTACATTTTTTCTTGCTTTCGTAAGTTTCACCGGATGTACCAGCTGCGTATTTCGCTTCGCTGCTTTTTCAAAGGTTGATTCGTAATAATCAAATTGCTCTTTTATTTCATCAAAAAAAGCAATTCCCCTATCGCTATTGATCAAGCTAACGGAAACACCATTTTTTTCGCTCAGCCGGCCTCCATTCTGTTCTAATGTCTCTGGATGTTCCTCTTCAATTCCCCAGTAATCACCAATCGTAATGTCGCCCGTTCGTTTTCCATTTGTGTATTTACAATGATAACAATTTTCTCTCAACGCAATAGAATTAATAAACATATCAAAATAAGACGAATCTGAACTAGCAGTCCTATAATATTCAGTACTTCCATCCACTTGAATGTACTTTGCGGTTAAATTGTATCCCCAACCCGAAGATTTATCCCGAAATTTAAATTCACTGATCTCTCCACCAATTTTTTTCTGTGTGTAGTGGATGTAATCATTAAAAAATTGTTCACTTGGAACGCCATGACAAATAATATCTACCGTCAGCAGATTCGGGTAATCTTTCCTAAGATACGATTTTAAAGCATCCACCTGACAAGGAGTGCCTGAAAATAGAACGAAAATATCATTCTTTAATTTCTTCTGGACATCTTTAAAAATATTTCCTAAAGAACTCTGTACATACTTTGAACCTTGCAAATGGTAGAGTTCCTTTTTTGTCTCGCAGCAGACATGTCGAATATGCAGTTCATGTTCTTCATGCTGCATAACCGCTCCATATACACATCCACCTTGTTCCAGCACCTGCACTGCCATTGTTGCAAACAAGCCACCCGAAGCAGATTTTTTTACAAGGTCATTATTCTTACTTGCAATCGCATATACTCTCTGTGGCTGTTTTCTGGTTGGTTCATTTTGAAATGCACATACCTTTTTACAGGCACCGCACTCGACACATTTTTCTGTATCAATTTTAGGGTATACAAATCCGTATTCATCTTTTTCCATGTGGATTGCAGTCTTCGGACATATATTCATACACGCCCCACAGCCACAACAATCCTTCTTTTCCGCAAATAATTCTATCATTATTTATATCCTTATTTCTGCTGAATCCTTTGAACAAGTTTCTCAATATGGAACATTCTTGCAATTAAAGAAACTGCATCTGAGAATTCTGGTATTTTAAACAACATTAAAACAATTACAGCATTTGATATCAATACACACACCGCTGCTTTTACAATAAAACCTACCCAGCCTTCTCCCGGGATGAGGCCAATCACCAGATTTGTGATCAGTGTTGCTATTACTGCCGTCAACAAATAATAACTAAGTCTTACAATATAATCTTTAGCACTTCTTTTAAAAATCAGTTTAAAGATATTCGATGTGATCCACGGAGCACTAATAATAACCATACTAACAATTGTTGAAAGAACGATTCCATAAAGTCCAAGAAATTTTACTGTCAATAGATTCAGGCCTAAATTTGTTATTCCAGAAAGAAGCGGCCTGAATCTATCTTCATGCCAAATACCGCCTGCATCCTTATAGACACTAGCCATCATAATATACTCATATACCCAAAAATAGACACACAAAAGAATTACTAATGGATACGGCAGTAGTAAGTCTTTTCCCATCCAAAGTTTCATGAAAGGCTGAAACAATCCAGAGAAACAACTGACACAAAATGCTGTAATCCAACATGCTAAAAACGTAAAAATTCGGTAATCGTGATAGTTCTTTTCAGTATCATACACGATCATACTATTTCCAACGCCTGCGGTAATAGACGAATAAATAATCGCAACAAACCCCATGACCGCATTAATGATATAATAGTAATTCTGATATATTGCAAGTGCTTCCAACCCCAGAAAAGCTGAAATAACCACTGTATCTGCCGAACTTACAATCGTGAAGCCCAATTTTGAAGTAAACAAATCTTTGATTTTCTGGTTGATTTCTTTTACGCTTTCTTTCGGGAGTTTTCCTTCTGCCTGATATTGTGGATACAGCTTATTTGACACGATCGCAGTCAAAATATTATTGAATATCTGTGACAGCAACAGCACACACACATAGTAATAATAATTATGAAATGCAAAAAGCGTTCCAATCTGCAGGATATACTTGCATGTATCTGTAACAATCGTCACCTTGCTGACAACATCCTGACGCTGATGAGCCTGTAAGATACTATTCTTGTACGCAAAGAGCCAGTATGTGAATACTGTTGCCATTAAGTTCAACAGATACAGTGCATAAATATTAATGCCATCCGGAACATCGCCAGCAATCAATTTCGGAATAAACGGAAGCAGCACCATGCCTGCGGCAAACACAACCAATCCGATTGCGCGATAATAAACTTTATACAGCCTCATTAACGCACAAATCGTTTTTGAATCTTCTTGTGCAATAGGCTTATACATAGAAAACACCATTGCGCTTCCTACACCTAACTCCGCCAAATTTAATACCTGAAGAATTGAGGTAAACAAGCTATTTAGTCCAAGATATTTTACCCCTAATTCATACATAATAATTGTGCGCATGGCAAATGGCAGCACAAGTTGATATATTTTCAAGATAACTCCAAATATTATGTTGCGTGTAGCATTTCTGCTTCGGTTCATTTCCATTCTCTCTAGTCTCCCAAACGATTAGTCTTCAATCGCTTTCGTTATGTCCTTTATCGCATTTTCTGCAAGTTCCAGTCTTTTGCCAGTTACAACCGTATAATCAATCTCTTTCTGAAAATCAAGATTTTGTATGTCTTCCTCTTTAATATATCTTTCAGGAATTCCAAGCTCACCTAATATGTTACGAATACGTTCATCATCTACATATTCTCCGTTAATATAGTCATTAACAGAAAAGAATTTTTTCTCGAAAACTATAGAAAAAGCTGTACCATGAAAAGAATCTGAAAGGACAAGATCCGAATTCATGACAAAACTCAGAAAATCTTCCGGACGATTCTTATCCCGGATAATTCTAATGCCCGATTCCTTTAATTTTGCAATCTGAGTCGCTGATCTACACACAAGAACCGTATAAACCGGCTTCTCTAACAACTTCGACACCTTTTGTGCTGTTCGAATTGTAGACTCCTGATAATTTGCGCAGTACATAAAAATATATGGCTTTTCTACAATACGCTTAGAGGCAATCGCAGCAAATACTTCTTTCGTTTGGAGCAAACTGGGATCCGGCTGCACTTTAACTTGTTTGTCTGTGTTCAGAAAGTGTGAAATCTTTTTTGCTCCGCTGTGTTCCCGAATCGATATATAATCAAAATCCAGTATGTTTTTACGGAGTTGATCATCACATACATCTTCGTTATATGTCGCAGTATTCACGCTTGCAGCATATGCAATTTTCTTATACGATTGTTTTCCCGGCAAAAAGAAAATTGGGTCGCAATCTTTGGCCGTCACATTCCAAATTTGATCACTACCACATATCACAGCACCATAGTATTTTGAAAACTCTTGTGGAGATGAAGCCCGTGTAAACTTGCAGGCACTCAATGGGAGATGTTCCTCTCGAAATTTCTCGAATCCTTTTTTCTGCTTCCACAGAATATCAAAAACAGACAATCTGCGAATATTAGCAGCAACATTATGAACACTCGTATTTTTTTCAAAGATCCGATACTGTATACTATATGATGCCGGCTCATAATCTATAATTTCAACAGCATAGCCTCTTTTGCTCAACAAATCGCTCAGCGCAAAAGCCTGAAGTACTGATCCATAGTTAATTGATTTATGAAATGTCAGTATTCCTATCTTTTTCACACAATCACACTCACTTTCACCTTTCATTTTTATACAAGGCAATATGCGATCATCATTCCCTTAAATTTTATTGGAAAGTCAGATTTCAATACATATTCTTTCACATATTGTCGACATATTTTTTTCGTTTTTCCCTTTATATACTTATCCTCTAATGTTCCCCTTTTCAATGAGCCATTTCTTATGGCCTTGGTTGCATCTCGACGGATAAAAATTGCTTTTTCTACCAGCAATTTCTTCGCAATCTCCAAATTCTCTTTATCATTATTATCTAGTAATACGCAACCAATTTTTTCAAGTGCATCAAGTTGTGTCACTTTTTTCATGGAAAAAGCGGCACTTGTCAATCCATTCGGCTGAATATCATAATTGTATAATTTTCTAGGAACTACAACACAATTTTGAATTCTACTCGCATATCGAATCACAAACAAAAGGTCTTCACAAATAAAGATATCCTTTTCAAATCTAATTTTGTCAATTTCAATTAGCTTGCGCAAAAATAGCTTGTTCCACAGATATCCGCCGATCTCCGGATTTGTCAAGAACTGGAATATTGCTTTTTGTTTATTCAGATAAACAACCTCATTATTATTACAATTCGATGTATAATAGCATGCACATAACTGAAATGAAACGCCGTTCATAAACGTTACCATTATCTCTAGTGCATTTTCCGTAAGCCAATCATCCGCATCACAAAAAGCAACCCATTTCCCTTTTGCATGCTCCAAAGCATAATTTCTTGCTTGTGCCGGGCCAGAATTTTCAATTAAGTAGCCCTCTATTCTACTATCTTCCCTACACTTCTGCTGTATAATTTCTTGTGTAGCATCTTTTGAACCATCATTTACAATAATAAGCTGCCAATTTTTATAAGTTTGTTTCTGAATGGATTCAATTGCTCTTGTGATCGTTTTTTCGGCATTGAAGGCCGGCATAATAATCGAAATACTGTCAACAGATAGCATCTTCATCTCGCCTCTTTTCTTTGGCATTGGTTGCACAATTTATAAATGCCAAAAACACATAAAAGAAAACACCAAATGTAATTTCTATGATGCCTGCCACAATAAGGGAAAAAAGCCAAAACTCACACCATTCAACTATATCCTTATTTCTTTTATATCGATTTCTTGTGGCTATATAGCATAGTAACACCAATGCCGCTGCACCAAGCATGCCAAACTGCACTATAATATGTAGCATTCCATTTTGTGCATTACTATACAAACGTTCTTTTACTATTAATGTGTTATATCCATACCCAAGCCAATATTTTTGGGTTATAATGTTCATCAGAATTTCATAAATTCTAACACGTGCATTCATTGTTGCAGTTTCATTGATAGCGAGCAGTAGCGCATTAACTCGTGGAATACTAAGTATCGCTGTCATACTCAGTGGTAAAACACCTGATAATACAATCGATATTGCAATACTCAGTGGTTTTTCTAATATCTTACGGATTGGGAGCACCAGCATTAAAATAAGAACAGTCAAGTAGCAGACTACACCTGTTGTACAGTATAAATATGCACTAAAGGCCATACCAACAACACAAAAGGCAATTACTTTAACCTTTGCTTTTACAGTATTCTGTATTTCCTCTATATGAATAATGCCCCAAGAGCAAAACATTACCAAAAAATAATAAGTCAGTAAAAATTTATTTCCTACAAAATACGGTTCATACCAACCTGCATCTACCCTTCCAGCTAAAATTACAGTAGCCATTGTTGGAATGAAATATACATACGAACATCTCAAAAAGACTTTTGCTACTTTGTTTATCCCACTAGCTTCCGTCACAATTAACGGAATAATAAAAATAGCTAGCACACTAAATGGATGCAAGAAATCGCTCATTATTGCAGAAATCCCCCATATTCCATAGTTATGAACTGAGGAAATCAATGTAATACCTGCGTAAATCCAAATAAACCATGTTTTTTTTAGAAGTTCCGAATTAAAATGACTTATAATATAAATCATACATAAAATCGAACAGAAGAACCGCATTCGCAATGCTGTTTGATATCCGAATGAGTATATCGGAACAATTACAATCCACAAGGAAATCAATGCGAGTGTACTTATAGTTATTTTCATTCCATGATTTTCATTCATTATTTTCTTCTCCCCGCATTGTATAGCCTATACGCTTTCTTATAAACCTCCGCATATCCACTTATCAACCAATATCCAAATTTTCGCTGAATTGATATGGATTCGGCCCCTTTCCACAATGTTTTATTTTTACAAAAAATCTCTTCTATCTGCTTGCATACTTCATTTGCAATTTTAGAGTTTGCCTTAACAGCCAAATTATAATTATATGCAAGCTGTTTAAATAGATGCTTATACATTTTGTCTTTATCTTTTTCTGAAATATTTGCGACTGATATGAACTTACAATCCATATCTATTACTTTAGCAATATCTTTTTTGGGAATAATCTTATTTTCTCCCATAATACTATCTGTGCGAATTCTGTAATTATATCTTCCATCTAAAGAAAAAACCACCTTATTCGCCATCAAAAAAGACCTCGGTGTGTTCTCAACATCCTCGTAAATCAGTCCTTTGGCAAATGGGCAGCTTTTTGCAATATCACTTTTAATTAACTTGCCCCATGCAAACCATATCTCTCTTTCGAAGGCAAATTCCAACATTTCAATGCCAGTTCCCTCCACTATTTTATTGGTGAGAAGATCTGGAACATTTTTATTGTTGGTCCGCTTACATGTACATGCAACAATTTCCGCATTGTGAGTTACTGCACAAGATACCATCCATTCAATCGTGTCATCTTCTAAGTAATCATCACTGTCTACATAGAGTATGTATTCTCCTGATGCCTTAGATAGCCCCGCATTTCTTGCATCGGACAAACCGCCATTTTTTTTATGGATAACAGTTATTCTATCATCTTGATTCTTCCACGCATCGCACATTATCGGGCACGAATCCGGAGACCCATCATCTACCAAAATAATTTCCAAGTTTTGATATGTCTGATTTACTATACTACTTACGCACTCATTCAGATATTCTTGGACATTATATATCGGTATAACAACACTGACTTTATGTATCTCTTTCATCTAATTGCCCTCCATTATCTCTCTACTCTAAAAGTGTTTTTAGTTTACACGTGGCTGCCTCTATAGAATAATTTCTTAAAAAGAAGTCATAATTTTCGGGGCAAAATCCATTTCCAAAATCAAGATTATTTATTGCTTTTGCAAATTCTTCTTCATTATTACAAACAACAATGCTTTTTCCAAGTAAGTTTCCGGCTAATTCTTTATAACCAATCAAGCTTTCATCTGTTCCTATAAATATCTTTCCATAGGATAGAGCTTCCGCTGTTTTCACTTTCATTCCTGCCCCCTCAAAAATAGGGCCAACAACAACATCTGCATCTTCATAGTAAGGTGACAAGTCTTCTACTCGACCAAGAACCTTCACATTACTATTGTTACTAAATTCCTCCTTCAATAAGTCCATTCGGTTACCAACCAATGTAACTTCATAATTAATTTTAATAAGAGGCGTCACATTTTTAATAAACCATCTGAACCCGTTTACATTTGGATAATAGTATCCTCCTACAAACAAAATATTACATTTATCTGAATCAATTCTGCTGCTCAGTTTTGGTGTTGGCAAAATAATGGGCAACAACATTTCTGGAGATTTATGATAATATTTTTGAAAGAGCTTTTCTTCCCGTTTGTTTAATACAATATTGACATCTGCATATCGGGCAGTTTTTCTTTCATTACTAACTAACGATATCTGAACCGGTATGGACTTAGGATTCTTTTTCGCCCACTCAACTGCAAGATATCTTTTTATATCATGATAGAATGATGCAACTTTGACTTTAGGACAGTATTTCTTTATGATCCTAATTGCATTTCCATAAATCGAGTCATCTAAGAAGAACAACTCTACATTTTCTCTATTAATCGTTTCTATAATTTCAGAAATAATTTCCGAATTAATTTTTCCTGTATTACCTTTTAATAAATTTATAAGTCTTATAGGTAGTTTATTTACGACTTTTTTTACCTGAATATCTTTTTGATCTGCGACCTCTTCTGTTCCGACCAGTGCAAAAACTATCACATTTTCTTTACCGAACGCTTGGTACAAGGCCTTAACATGCGTTCTGGCCAAGCTTTGTGCTCCACTTGCACTTCCAAACAAAAAATTTGCTACACACAGTACCTTTTTCATTTGAATCTCCACTGCTATCTTTTCTTTAACACCGCTGGGTTCCCATAAGCGACACAATTATCTGGGACATCCTTAGTAACAACACTTCCAGCACCAATCACTACATTGTTTCCTATTTTAATTCCACCAATAACGGTGGCATTTGCGCAAATTGAAACATTATCTCCAATTGTAGGCGTAATCTCACTTCTTGAACCATTGCCTTTATTTCCAATAGTAACCCCTTGATAAACCGACAAATTTTTTCCTGCCTTATATAAATTCACAACTGTTCCATGTCCGTGATAAATAGTGAGCCCCCCCGATTTGTCCGTACATTTCCAAGTCTTGCTTGATTGGATATAAAATCTGGAATATCAAAGACAGACCTTTATTTTTGTCATGAATCCTATAATACACAATGTTTCTAAAGCACTTATTTCTCAGTAAGTTCTTATTTAAACTGCTCAAACTTATATCCGCAGAGCCTATGTACCAAAGATTTCTTTTCAAATCTTCTTCAATTATTTCATTTATTTTCAAGGCCAAACAAATTAGCAATACCGGAATGGTTCTAATATAGTTTATAAGATAAAATCCCCTCATCATGTTCCTCGCTCATTTCAATTAATTATATTCTCTGCTTATAAAAATCCAAAACATTAGCTTGAAATACACTAAAATCAAATTTTTCCTTATAGGTTGTGTAAGCATGTTCTCCCATTTCTAATCGCTCTTTTTCATTTTTCGCCAATTCTATTACCTTTTCCGCGATTTCGTGTGCGCTACGTGGAGCAATCAAAAAACCATTATTTCCATTTTCAATTATTTCTTTTGTTCCGTCTACTGCCGTTCCAATTACAGGCCTATGAACTGAGAAGGCTTCAATCGGTGTTAACGGAAGACCTTCCCACAGTGAACTTAGTACAATATAATCCATTTGGGCAATGATGTTTTGAATATCAGAGCGATATCCCAAAAAAATAATATTGTCTTGATTATTTTCTTCTTTAACTTTTCGCTTCAAAGTCTGTTCGTCCTCGCCCTGTCCAACAACAACATACTTCAATTTATCTATTGATTCGTGCACCTTTTTATATGAATCAATAAAGTATTCCATACCTTTTTGTTCGGAAAGTCGCCCTATATTTCCAACTATAATATATCCATCTTCTTTCAACTTTTTCAAATAGGCATCCGGTTTAATAGATTCCATATAAGGCTTGACAGCATTATGTATTACTGCCACTTTATTTTTTGACAGATGGTAGTACTCAATCAAATTAGTCTTTACTTCTTCACCACATGCTATAACACTTGCATTTTTGTATGCAAATCTTGTAAGTCCATTCTTATCAGTAAATGTATTATGAGCAGTGGCAAAAAATTTCAAGCGGTTATTCTGCATTTTTAACAATGCAATGTAGAATGCCGCCATTCTATGATGTACATGAACGATTGTAATTTTTTCTTTTTTTACAATTTTTTTCACTTGGCTCAGTGTTGAAAAAACTGTTTTTAAATCTTTTTTCTCTATGTCTGGTATCGTGTAATGTTTAATTCCCATAGCTAGTAAGCGTTTTTCATTTACTCCACCACACGAGCAAACCACAACTTTATTCACAACTGGATTTAATATTTCACAAAGCTGTAATACTACATTTTCAGTCCCGCCAAGTCCCATCGTTCTTGTAAACAATAAAACATTTTGATTTTGTAGTGTTTCCATGACTTGCTCCAATCTAATACACTATTTTCTATACTTAACCGCTAAACCAAGAATTTTTCTATCATCCACTAAGTAGCGCTTCGCCATGCGCTTTGGATCTTGTGTAATTCTAAAGAGCCACTCCAAGCCATGGTTTGCCATCCAGCGTGGTGCTCTTTTGATATTACCCGCCTCAAAATCAAAGCTAGCCCCCAGTCCAAAAGAAATGGGAACTCCAAGCTCTGCACAATGATGATACATAAACTTTTCCTGCTTCGGGCACCCCAAGCCAACAATAAGAATGTCCGCTCCAGATGCCTTAATCATCGATTTTATCTTATCCATTTCCACGGGGTCTTTTTCAAAGCCGAATGGAGGAGAATATGTACCAGTGACCTGTAGACCCTTAAATCTATTCATAAGATTTTCAGCAGCTTTTGCTGCAACACCCTCTGCCGCACCTAAGAAGAACATTTTGTATCCTTTTTCAGCGGCCATTTTGCAGAGAAGCGGAAACAAATCCGATCCAGATATCTTCTCTTTAATTGGCGTACCATACCAATTGGCAATCCATAGAAGCGGCTTTCCATCTGTCAAAATCAAAGACGCATTCTTGTAAACTGCCTGCAGTTCTTTATTTGTCTCAAGTTGTACAATATGGTCTACATTAGGCGTGACCACATAAGCACTTTTATTTTCTCGAATCAGTTGATCGATTGCCTGCAGTGTTTCCTGCATTGTCAGATTATCGATTTCTGTATTCATAAATTTCATTCTTGCCATTTACGAACCCCCATTTTCCGCTGATTTAGCACCGAACCTTAATTAGCTCTGTATCACCAACAACCAGACATCTGCCCAATCCTGCCGGTAAAAACAGAGTTTCACCTTTGCTGAATCGCATCGGTTTCTGCTCTGCGTCCATCGTCTGCACTTCACCGTAACCATTCAAGCACATCAACACCTGAAACGAAGTTTCCATCACAGAAAAAGCAAAACCTTTCGTGACCTGAATCCGCTCCGTTTCAAAGTACTTGCAGCGGCAAAGTAACTCACGAGAGCAGCCAGAGTAGTATTTCACAATTCTAGGTTTCTGGCCCACATCCGGTGCAACCTTCATATTCATGACCTGCACAGCTTTGTCAAAGTGCAACTCACGTTTTTTTTCGTTCTTATCCACACGGTCATAGTCGTAGACGCGGTAAGTTACATTGGAGCTTTCCTGAATCTCTGCCACAAGGGTCCCCTTGCCAATGCCGTGTACTGTGCCCGCCGGAACAAAGTAGGTATCGCCTTTGTGAACTGGAACCTTTTGCAGATGCTTGTCCAATGTTCCAGTCTCGACCGCTTTCCGGAGAATTTCTTCGGTTACCTCATGCTGAAATCCATAAATCAGACTGGCTCCTTCGTCAGCATCGATGACATACCACATCTCGGTCTTACCATTGTCGCCTTCGTGTGCTCTTGCATATTCATCATTCGGATGAACCTGAACAGACAGGTCTTTCTTGGCGTCGATGAATTTCACCAATACAGGCAGTTTTCCGTTTTCCACCT